>ERZ1027188.19-NODE-19-length-82254-cov-18.552367_pt1 | contig 82254 bp, 76 predicted proteins | sample MGYA00519273_ERZ1027188 | MGnify/ENA primary metagenome ERZ1027188 (study PRJEB26926, sample SAMN06164623) | human gut metagenome | biome: ENVO:00009003; feature: ENVO:2100002; material: ENVO:00002003 | host: Homo sapiens | place: USA | collected 2012 ... | reverse complement strand
TATTTTTGAAAAAATATATTATCATCATATTTGTTTTCTTTCATCTGAATTCCCCCTCGTTTAAAAAGTTATTTATCTCCGTTGCAACTTTTTTCACTTCTTTATAAAGCTTCTCGGTCATATCGTAGCATTCAAAAAGTGAAAGACCGAGTACTTCAAAAATATGATTAACCCTTTCGGCATATTTTTCAGGTTTATATTCAAAAGTTTCAAGCAGTTTTATAGCTTTCTTTTCGCCCTTTATTTGCTTACCCTTGACATCAAAACTACGCACTCCACGTGGCTCGAGTTGATGGAATTGATGTCTTTGGCTAATTTTAGAGCCCGACGTATGCGGAAACATATCTATCAATTTTTTACTGTTTTTTGAGAAAACGAGGTATGAGGGAACATATCGAAGTAATAAACACCAATAATACGCATTAAAAACTAATCACTGTTGTATTTAAACTATTCGAAAAGGATTTAAATATTAAGGGAAGACTCTATAGATCTTTTCAAATAATTAACGAGTTCAATTATCTCAGTCTCCATTCCTTCCCACTTGTCATCATAATCTCCCAAATAAGCCTTTTTTGCTTTTTCAAGTAAAGTAGCATGCTCTTTGGCTAATTTAGGTATCGCCCATTCAGCAGCCTGATCTTTTGAGCAAATTCTACCGGAAGAGGATGTCAGCCACATTCTGGCTAAAGTTAAAATCACATTGCGTTCGTCACCTTCAATGCTAGCTATCAACCCGGGTAAGGATTCTTTAATCGCCCTTCGAATATCTGTCATTGGTACAGGCTCAATCACTTCTGTTGCCTCTGGTCCGAAAAGGTTAATACTATTTTCTCTTAATTGAGATAAAAGAATTGCTAAATCGGGATCATAAGTTGGCTCAGGAATTGCTCCCTTATCAAACTGCTCCCTTAGCCACTCACCATACATAAATTCATGTTTAGGAGGAAATTTCCAAGGGACAACATCCTTTTGATTTATGACCGTAACTTCAAGTGGTCTAATAGCATTTATGTTTCTATATAAGGCAAAGAGGATAATTTTTCTGTCACTGATTGAATAATATTATCTATCATACGAACACGCCCTTTATTTTATTTTGCATCTAATTTTCTAATCTCAGTTATCATTGGGCAAACTATTGCAATGCAAATAATTAAAATACCTGATAGTAAAAACCAATGATTTACATCGATTCTATCAGCAAAGAATCCAGAAAGAATTAACCCAATTGGCATAGCAAGAGACATGATACTTCCAGTTAAAGAAAATACACGTCCTAAATATTCAGGCTTAATTTTCTCCTGAAAAAGAGCTGTTTGCACACCGCTGTAAAACGGAACCGAAAGCCCCATTATTGCACAGCAGACTACAAATATGAAAAATCCACTTTGAGGAAGTAATCCTGAAATGGTTAAGCTTATCCCCATCATAAAAATTGATGCCGTTATTAATAAGATTCGCTTTTGGTAATTCCCAAATAACCCTAATAATAGACCCCCTATCAACATACCAGAGGCATAAGCAATCTCCGTAATAGAAATATGCATCGGTGTACCATTAAAATATTCCATAGTGATTAAAGGATATAATGCATTTATGGGCATATAAACAAACATATATAATGTTCCAACGAGTAATAAAGCAAATAATCCTTTATTTTGCCGTAGTACAGCCATTCCTTCTTTCATTTCTCTTATGAAATTTGGTTTCAAACTTTGCACTTGATCACCTAGCTTAGGAATACGTACAATTGCTACCGTAATAGATGCAATCACAGCCCCCAATACATCGATGGCAATAATAGCATTTAGTTCCCAAACGGAGTATAAGAGTGCTGCAACCGCCGGACTAACAATATAGCTTATAGACTGCAAAGACTGACTATAGCCTGCACATTTCGTAAGCTGTTCTTCTGGTACTAAAAGTGGAGTAACCGCATTGAGAGCCGGGGTATGAAAAGCTGTTCCAATGCTACGGATGAACAATACTACCATAACCATCCAGATAGGTAACTCCATATACAATGCAACAATAGCTAGCACGGCCCCAGCTGCTGCGATAATTAAATCAGCACCAATCATTATCTTCTTCCTATCATGACGATCCACTAATACACCAATGGCTGGTCCAAAGACCGCATAGGGTAAAAAACCTACAAGTGAAGCCATAGACAAGACCATCGCAGATCCTGTTTTTTCTGTAAGGTAAAAAATAATCGCCATTTGCAGGATGGCACTAGTGATTAATGATACTGCCTGCCCTGCCCATATTGTATAAAACTTAAGTTTCCAATTGTTGTATTTTTCCATTTATCCTTAATTCCGCAACACTTTGATTTAACTTTATTTATAAGTTCCTGAGCAACAAAAAGTTGCTCAGGATTTTGCCATGTCAGATTTTTCACTTATCTTAGTGTTGCAAATCAAAATATGTATCAAACCCGACAGACATGGCAAAGGTAGCAATAAAATCTGAGAAACTCTCTCCTTTTGGAGGTATTTTTCCAATAATGGAGCAATTTGATTCCAAGCTCTCATCTGTAATCGACTCAACCCTCGGTATGAGATGCAGGCTGTATGGTTATCAATACAGCGAAATCATCCGTTCTCTGATGAGCGTTTATTTCTGTGGCGGCTCATGCATCGAGGATGTCACCACTCATCTGATGTATCACCTCTCGCTTCATCCGACACTTCGCACATGCAGTGCCGACACGATTCTCAGAGCCATAAAGGAACTGACCCAGGATAACATTTCCTACACATCCGACACTGGCAAGACCTACGACTTCAACACGGCAGACAAGCTGAATACACTGCTCCTCAATTGCCTATTGTCCACAGGGCAGCTGAAAGAGGGCGAGGGGTATGACGTTGACTTCGACCACCAGTTCATAGAGGCTGAGAAGTATGATGCGAAGCCTACATACAAGAAGTTCCTTGGTTATCGCCCTGGCGTGGCAGTTATTGGCGACTTGATTGTCGGCATTGAGAACAGCGACGGCAACACAAATGTCCGTTTCCACCAGAAGGACACGCTGAAGAGGTTCTTTGAAAGGTTTGAACAGAACAAGCTTATTATCAACCGTTTCAGAGCTGATTGCGGCTCGTGTTCTGAAGAGATAGTGGAAGAGATTGCTAAACACTGCAAGACCTTCTATATCCGTGCCAACCGATGCAGTTCGCTCTACAATGACATCTTTGCCCTCAGAGGTTGGAAGAAAGTGAAATTGGGCGGTATTGAGTTTGAGCTGGCCTCCATTCTCATCGAGAAATGGAAAGGGAAGGCATACCGTCTTGTGATTCAAAGACAGAAGCGGATAGACGGCGAACTCGACCTGTGGGAAGGAGAATACACCTACCGCTGCATCCTTACAAATGACTACGAGTCTTCCGAGAAAGAGATTGTCGAATTCTATAACCTCCGTGGAGGGAAGGATTAGTTTCTGTTGTTTGTACCGGAGCAAGTTCTGCTACAAGTACCATGACATGTGTTGAAGCAACTGTTCATACAACGGTTGTTACATCCTGCGCATGACATTGCATTTGCAGTTTCTGACAAGATAGGACTTGACAGGAGAGCTGCACCAGCCAAAATAGGCAGAGCACCTTTAGCGGCTCTCTTAAAGAACTCACGACGAGACTGAAGTTCTTCATTCTTACCATTTTTCTTCATAAAATAAAAAATTTAAATTAAACAATATGCCTTTCGGCATTATTTGACAATCTCAATAAAATCAGTAGGAATATACGCAGTAGCGACAAGGCACAATCCCGAGATCTCAACAACAATTCTTTGTTGTCCTGCTATTCTGGCAACTTTTCCAACCACTCCCTTGAAGTCACCAGCTATTACTCGTACTTTATCTCCACTTTTATAGTGACACTGTTCCGCTGTAACAATGCGTACATGCTCACTATCAGTACTTGTTGCTTTGATAAAATTTATCATTGCATTGTATGGTATAATAAGCGGAGGATTTTTACCGTTTGCCTCTGGAGGAAGCGTCTTATCCAAATAATATTTTATAAAAGAGATTGGGGCATCAACTGTCTTTTTCACAAAACTGTCTGATTGTTCCCTTGTGGCGTATATAAAAAGAAAGTTGGGAAGAAGAGGCTGTTGTATTCGCTTCTTCTTCCCAGCAATCACTTTTAGTACATAGTGCATCGGCACGTATGTCTTAATATCATTCTTCTTTGCTTTCTCTACGGCTGCATTTACCCTGTTATAAGTAGCACGAAGAACAAACCAGTTGTAACCTTCCTGCTGGACATATTCCGAGGACACCCCTGTTTGTGAGCTTTGGGCTTCGGGGGAGACATTGGAGGCAAATCCAATGTGAGGAGGTGAATCGCAACCTCGTTTGGTATGCGCATTAAGCAATGCGTTCATATCGGCTTATATGTCGTTGCTCGTTAATAGCAATATAGACATAAAAAGAGCGTGGAAACGTCTGTTGTCTATTCCACAGTCTGAGGCTCTAGCAATTGCCTATCATAGTTGAACAGACAACGTCAGAGCCCACGCCGATATGAATAATCATTTCCATTAGGAGACCATAATAAACAATTGTTGTGCCCGAAAAGGTACAATCCGTGCTTACAGGTCTCCGCAGGAGCGATATTATCACACCCGGGACATCTACCGTTGGCTTTGCTCAAGACTATGATAACTGTTAATTTGCTAGATTACAGACTGTCTTAAACAGAGCGTTAGTAAACGCCTTCATTATGTCTGGACTATCTTTCCCACCCAATGCCCGCTTTGTACCGCTTTGTCATTATGACTCCGCCATACTCAGCACGGCGTAGGCTGCCTTGTATGCCATCACGAAAGAACACGTCTAACCTCAATGGCTATAAACATGGCGATAATAGTCCGCTGCAAAAGTACAAAGAAAATCTCAATACAACCTCATTTTGTTATGGAAAAGTATGTATAAACCTTAAATTTAACCATAATTAACTAAGTCTTGCTCAAATCTCGTATATTTTGTGTAAGGAAATGGCCTCTTATTGGCGTAAAAAGCAAAAGACAGATGCGAATGTCACATCTGTCATTATTGTTGTCGCACATGTCTTTCTTGAAAGAAAGCCTATGGCTGGTTTATTTCAGAATGATTTTCTCCTTTGCTGGATGACATAAGGAGAATGTACTTTTGCCGTCTTTGTTTGTATAGCAGAAGTCGCATGAATTTATAATATCCATGCCAATCACCACATCATAGTCTGAATTGTCGTTAAGCAGAGCCTGAACATTCAACTCTGCTGTTCCTGTTGGAAGGATAACATGAACAAGGTAAGTCCAGGATTCGACATCACCTCCTGCACTCGAAATAAGAGCCTTGTTCTTCGGTTGTAACCCTAAAGCATTTACAACTTCCTGTGAAATCAATGTATTGGTCGCTCCTGTGTCCCACAATACATTTTCAACTTGGCAATGAACAGGAACAGCCACGTTTGCCGACAAATCTACGGCTGGACAGATAATGACGTTTGTAAGAATAGCCTCTGGCTGGGATTCGTATTCTTTTGTATATACAGCCATTCCTACCTCAACTCAATTTTTCCCGTATATGAAGTTTGTTGAGGAACAGGCTCGTCAGTGATAAGGCGAACCAAACGGACATAACCTGTCCGTGCAGCTCTATTTCCGTTAATGACGGGAGCCTGAACTGCGGTTGCAAAATCTATTGTCTTGTTCTTTATAACTTTCATATACCTACAATTTAAAAAATGTCCCGCTGGGTACGCTGTTCTTATGGGAAGCGAGCGGGATTTGTCAATGCAAAGGTAGGCATTCAATTCCAAAAAACCAAACAATTGGAAGAAAAACTAATCTAACTACCCTAAATTTAACATTTTATCAGGAAAACTACTAAACAATGAATACGTCTTTCAAACGCTATTCTATTGCCGCCGAATTATTAACCTGCATTGTCTATCAGCAATATATGCCGACTGAGATACAACTGAGGTACAAGACATCCATTTTCGCCCAATGTTGAAGCCACCAAGAAGGCTCTCTCATCCCTCTTTTTCTTTTTCGATTGTCACACTCTTTATGGCTGATGGAGGTGGGACTTATTATCAAAAATGCGCTCTTTGGATAGCAATCAGCCAAAATTACCCAAAATATTTTCATAAATAATCTTAAAACCACTTTTTACCCCTGTCATAGTTTTTTCTCTTTGCCGAGTGCTTTGAACTATAGATTTTCGCCTGTTCAAAATTTGTACCGTTTTGAATTTGTTGTTTTCAAGAGAGTGCTGTAGCTCAGCGTGTTAGGAGATATAAAAAGGCTTCCACATGAATAGTGTAGTCCGTCAGATGTGGGAACAGATTTGTGCTACTCTCATGGCAGTAGCATTTGCCTCATGCGATGAGCATCGAGACTTTCCTGATACGGCAATGAAGACCTGCGACATCCTCTGTACGGACGGCAAGGTCGTAAGGTTCGAGGAAGTTAAGTCCCAAAACAAGACTCCTATTGCTGTGGTGTTCTATGTGAATCAGAACGAGGACATCCAAGGCACAGGCTATGCTGTCTATCTAAAGGACATTGAGCCGTTTGCCTATTCTGACTCTCTCGGATTGAAACATAATACGTCAGCTGATATTACAGCATTCGATGGCAATGTAAATACTCATGCTATGTATTCCACTGGAACTTCGCCTGCAGCTTCAGCAGTCTTTGACATGTGGCAATATGGTCAGAGTGCCTACATCCCTTCCGTTGCTCAGATCAAACTCTTGTATCAAGCACGCAGTGCGGTTAATACGTATATTCGCAAGTGCGGAGGCGATGTGATTCCAGATAATCCGGATGAGTGTTGGTATTGGACTTCGACAGAGGTTAAAGACCAGGAAACAGCCAAAGCATGGCTATACTCTTTAGCCTCTGGAGCACTTCAAGAAACGCCAAAGACACAAGCACATAAAGTCCGTCCTATCATCACTTTATATAATTAGTATTAAATATTCACTATAACACAAGAATAAGGTTTCATGGAGGAAACAAAAGAATTACAGACCATGTATAAGATATTCCGCTGTCTGATATACTTATCATTGATAGTGGAGTTCTTTGAGTATGCTATAGACCCAGCGTTGCTTGACTATTGGGGTGGCATTGTTTGTGACATACATAGCCGAGTAAAAAGGTGGTTCATCTATATGGATGGCAACCTCGTATGGAGCAAGATTGCTACCATCGTGCTTATCTGTATCACCTGCATTGGCACCCGAAACAAGAAACATTTGGAGTTTGATGCTCGCCGTCAGGTGTTCTATCCGTTGGTGGGTGGACTGTTCGTTACCATACTGTCTATATGGCTTTTCGGTCATCGTATGGATATGAGGTTCTATACCATCAGTCTGAACATCTGGCTTTATATGGCTGCCTCCATTCTTGGTACCATCTGCATCCATGTTGCCCTCGACAATATCTCCAAGTTCCTGAAGGAAGGATTGCTCAAAGACCGTTTCAACTTCGAGAACGAGTCTTTTGAGCAATGTCAGGAACTGCAGGAGAACAAGTATAGTGTAAATATCCCGATGCGCTATTACTACAAGGGCAAGTTCCGCAAAGGTTGGGTGAATATCGTGAACCCTTTCCGTGGAACATGGGTAGTTGGTACTCCTGGTTCCGGTAAGACTTTCTCCATCATCGAGCCGTTCATTCGTCAACACAGTGCCAAGGGCTTTGCAATGGTTGTCTATGATTACAAGTTTCCGACACTTGCGCAGAAGCTGTATTATCACTATAAGATAAACCAGAAGGCCGGGAAGGTACCACAAGGCTGCAAGTTCAACATCATAAACTTCGTGGACGTGGAATACTCCAGACGTGTGAATCCTATTCAGCAGAAATACATTGGTAACCTTGCTGCAGCCAGTGAAACGGCAGAAACCCTTTTGGAGTCTTTGCAGAAAGGTAAGAAAGAAGGTGGTGGCGGTAGCGACCAGTTCTTCCAAACATCAGCGGTCAACTTCCTGGCAGCTTGTATCTATTTCTTTGTCAACTACAAGAAGGTGCCATACGACAAGAACGGCAATCCTCTTATTGCAGAGATGACAACAGAACCAAAGACTCATCGTCCGAAACCTACTGGCAGAGTCTTTGACCATACCGGCAGAGAGGTGGAACCAGAGTATTGGCTGGGCAAGTACAGTGACATGCCACACATCCTTTCTTTCCTCAATCTCGATTACCAGACTATCTTTGAGGTTTTGGAAACAGATCCAGAGGTTGCTCCTCTCCTCGGTCCTTTCCAGACTGCCATGAAGAATAAGGCTATGGAACAGTTGGAAGGTATGATTGGTACACTCCGTGTCTATACCTCCCGATTGGCTACCAAGGAATCTTATTGGATATTCCATAAGGATGGTGATGATTTTGACCTGAAGGTGTCAGATCCGAAGAATCCTTCATATCTGCTCATAGCCAACGACCCAGAGATGGAAAGTATCATTGGTGCATTGAATGCTTTGATTCTGAACCGTCTTGTTACCCGTTTCAACACTGGCCAGGGCAAGAATATTCCTGTCAGCATCATCGTGGACGAGTTGCCTACGCTCTACTTTCACAAGATTGATCGACTTATCGGTACAGCCCGAAGCAACAAGGTAAGCGTGGCTCTCGGTTTTCAGGAGCTGCCACAGCTTGAATCGGACTATGGCAAGGTGGGTATGCAGAAGGTAATCACCACAGTAGGTAATGTGGTTAGTGGTTCTGCAAGAGCAAAAGAGACATTGGAATGGCTCTCCAACGACATCTTCGGCAAGGTAGTTCAGTTAAAGAAAGGTGTGACCATCGACCGTGACAAGACCTCCATCAACCTCAATGAGAACATGGACAGCCTTGTTCCTGCAAGTAAAATCTCAGACATGCCTACAGGTTGGATATGCGGTCAGTCTGCTCGTGACTTCACAAAGACAAAGACCGGGCGAGGCGACAGCATGAACATCCAGGAGTCGGCAGAGTTCCAGACCTCTAAGTTCTATTGCAAGACGGACTTCGATATGAAGAAGATTGCTGAGGAAGAAGCTGACTATGCGAACTACAAGATACCAAAGTTCTACACCTTCCCATCCAAGGATGCCAAGGAGCGAATCCTGTATCAGAATTTCGTAAGTGTAAACCTCGATGTCAAGAATATGATTGACGAGATAAACAAATTCAAGATAAAATGACTTTCAGAAAGATAATATTATTCCTGCTTATATCACTGAGCCTGGTTGTGAATGTCCAGGCTCGAATGCCGACAGAGCGATCGGCATCAACGTCAGCGTCCATTTTTGAGTTGCCACCTTTCGAACGTGCAGTATGCTGCATCAGGTTCTATGAAGGAATGCACCGAGCAAAGGATTATCCGTATGTAGGTTATGGGCATAAGCTCAGACCTGGAGAGCGTTACTCTGCTAATATGTCAACATATGAAGCAGAGCAACTTCTTCGTAAAGACCTTAGAGAGTTATGCGCTATGTTTCGTTCCTATGGTCGGGACTCCCTACTCCTTGCCGCTTTGTCCTATAACATCGGACCATACAAGGTGACAGGATATAAGGGCAAATACCCGAAAAGTTCTGTTTTAAAGAAACTCGAAGTAGGCAACCGGAACATCAGAGACGAGTATGTGAACCATTGCCATTGGCGAGGAAAACGAATCCCTTCCATTGAGCGCAGACGGTATGCAGAACTCATGTTATTATTTACTCCATGACAGAGAACGAACCAATCAAAACAGTTTCAGACGGTATCACATTCCTATCCACTGGTAGATATTATGATGGTATCAACCGGTGGGTAGCCCATAAACTGAAAGATGGAGACAATGATGCCATAGAATATGCCGCACGCCAGATAGCGAAGCTGTTACCACAAAATGCTGTTCTCGTTCCTATCTCTGGGCATCATGGAAAAGCCGAACAGACTATGCAGTTGGCAAGGGCTATCTCGTCATATACTCACCTCCCTATCGTTGAAGCCCTCCGTGGTATAGAGCGAGACTCACAATATGATGCTAAGAAAAGAGGCCAGACGCTTTCTGCCGAAGATATGGGGTTCTACAGGCATAAAGACTTGCCTTCAAACCGTACTCCTTATCTCATAGATAATGTAGTAGATACAGGCAATACCGCTAAGGCAGCTATCAGAGCACTTGGCTGTGGAACAGTTGCATCATTTGCTATGAGTGACACTCTTCTACAAAGAGAAGAAACCAGAAGTCTTCGGCGATAACACTATCCAAAGATTGATTATGTCCAAACCAAGAAAGAAACAAATAAAGCCAATCGCAACTGAAACAATCTACCATTGTAGGGATTGTGCTAAAAGTTACGATTGGCATAGTAAAGCTTTAGACGGTCACCTTATCTTGTGTCGTTGTCCACACAAGCAGGAAGGTGGTCGCTATTGCATATTCCTTAATGACCCACAATGTGAGCATTTTGCAGTACATCATAAAACTAATTTATGTCTCTAAAAAGCCAAAATCGACAAAATTAGGGAAAAATTCTGTCTTGTAGTGTATGTGAGCCAATAACAGAAGAGGACTTAAACCGATTTTCTCTGTACGAAAAGAAATCGGTTTATATTTTATCTTAAAAGTTTTCAGAAATGCCTCTAATGTATCTGGTAAACATATACTTGACTTAACACACATTTCATTATGCAGATGATGATCAAATAGATTTACTTCTAAATATTCATCAAAGATAGGAAGTGGTATCTGGAGATTTACTTTAGACGCGTTTATCTCTTTTCTTAGATATTTATAATTCGTTTTTTGACGAAAAAATGCTAAAATCTCAACAAGAACTAAAAGATACATTGAAGAACTATCAACATAATCTTCTGACTTTTTGAACATACTTGCACAAACTTCTTTAATGTTATTATAAAATTCCGGAAAAATATTCTGTCTTTTATGACGTAAAATAACATTTGCACAAAGACGATCTATATATTCAAAATAATCTTTTATAACACTTTCATCTTCAGGTTGTCCACAAGCCCAAACAAATCTGGTTAATAAAACTAACGTAATAGAATGATTGTCCAACAAAGGAACGTCAAATCCACTATTCTGTTTTATAATATTTATAACTATTCTTAACTGGTCATTGCGAGTTGGAATATCCTCATACCCAAACCATTCTGTAGAAAGATAATAATAAAGCAAATCATTCAAGAAATCATAACACCTTAAAGGATAGCAAACTCTTTCAGAATAAGTCCCCATAGGCTGATACAGCCCTTTATATGATAAAGCCATAGGTAACAACTTTTGAATATACGAATCATAAATTGTAATATGAAGGTCATAGATTTTCATAAAATTATTATGATATATTTTTCTATTCTCCACTTTGTTCTGAAGAATCCATGACCAAGTTTTTAATATTATTCTCTCAGAACTCCATTTAGCAGGTAATAAGTTGCCGCATTCCTCACAATTTTTAAAAATTATTGCAAGGATAAGATTTAAACCAGCAAAAGTCTTATTGACAATCCTCTTATTGGGAGTCTTCGATATAGGGCAACGAGTCAAAAAAATATCAATTATTCGATCTATATCATTTGTATTCCATCCTGGTGCATCTAGCATAACAAGAACTTTTTTAAACAAAGTATAGCATACGTCATCTGCAAAAATACATTCTTCAAACAAATGCTCAGAAAACAAAAGAGTTAAACGCTCAATATCCCAACGTTCAAAATTGACATCACTATAATTATTTTTAATAAATCCATTAAAAGCAGGTTCTGCATTTGCCTGAAGGATACCGTTATGTACAAACACAATTTTTACAGGTAACTCATCAAACTTTGGGATTGATTGGCAGTCGTATGCAACATCCTTAGCTTCTAAAAGTGAATCTCTAACTCCATCTTCTGCATAAAAATTTGTAGTAGTTATATCCTTTGCTCCATTACCTTTTAGCTCAAAATACCAACGATATATAATATTGTTAGCATCGTAACCAATAGCAACGATATCCTTACCATGCTGGGGCTGTCCTTTAGAATTTCTTGGAGTAGAAACAATCCTAAAGCCCATAGCTTGCAACAATATTGGGAAAATATAATCCAATTCGTTATCTTCTTTTAAAGATTCTATATATTCTCGTAAAATTCTATTTTTCATTTTTGTTACTTATTGTTGACCAGTCTAAATACATATTATTAAAAAACTCTTGCTCCTCTAAGGGACTTAACGCATTTAACATAATCGGCATCTCGCATGAGAATTTAATGTGTGCAAGTTGTTGAACATTACCATTCTCATCCAACCATCCTCCACCTTTCCCTAAAGCAATTTTAGTCATAAATTTATCTACAACGGAATCTCTTTTTCTTTCAGCCACTTTCATAGTTTCTTTCATGAAATTTTGAGTGGCACGATTACAACTTTCAAGAATAGTAGGCATTGAATAATCAGACAAAAGTTCCTTACACTTATCCATGTACTTAAATTTTGCATCTAATTCACTAAAAAATGCAGAAAATTGCTTATATTCATCACTCTCGTTTATTTCAGTTTTATCTATATATTTTTTTACTGTTCCATAATAATTGTACGCATAGTTTGCCAATACATTTACAAGACACATACGTACAGAAGAATAGTCGCTATTAAAAAAGAGAAGAGTTTTCGACAATCGTTTTTGAGGATTATCAAAATCTGACAATATAGACAATACAAAACGCATTTGAAATTCTTCATTATTCGTCAAAAGATCTAAATCAGAATCATTCAAATTTAAACTATCCCACAAATGCCTTCCTATAAGACGTCTATACCCATTTGTATCGATAATTAACTCAATGACGCATTCATTAAGTTTTGTACAGTCATTGCGACAAGAATACTCTATAGCAAAAATTTCAATACATTTCAAACAACCTTTAACACTCTTGCTTTCTACAATTCTATCTATACAATAGGAAAATAAATCCAAAGTAATATAGTTGTTTACATCAGAGTTTTCTAATGCAAACTTAATGTCTGAAAGAGAACAATTGCTGTCTTCCAGTGTTTTTTTTATATAGTTGCGAATATCATCCTCAGACTTAGATTCCATCCTAAGATAAAACACTTTGTCTGACAAATTCATCTTATTCATATTATATTTTTTACAGTACAAATTTTCGTTTAAATCATCAGCACCTTCCAGAAACTGATAGGTAAATACACATTCTCCAAATAGGCTGCATCCTTGAACATAGGAGCAATCTCTTCTGGAGTATATCCAGCGATGCCGCAGCCAACTGGAGTTACCAGAAACTTTAGTTCAGGATGCTCCCTGGCATATTGCGTAAATCTCATGATGGTAAGCTTTGTATTATGCTCACCCTCCATCGTGGGGATAGAGTAAGACTGACCTTGCAATCCCTCACCATTTCCCCATTCTGCACCAAACTCATTGTAGGCAACACGAGCAGCACCTGCATGATGCATACCAAGAGCATTGCTTCCAAACACAAAAATCTCGTTCGGTGCCAAGCTGTAAATCACAGATGGGATGATACGTGTAGGCAATGTTCCTGTTCTGCCTCCTGTCATCCAATAACGCTCTTCATCTGTGTAGATGTTCGTCTTTTCCATCGTTCTTATGATTTTGTTTATACCACGACCTAAAGGTCTAACTGTTACAATCCGGATGCAAAAGTAGAAAGCCATTATGCAATCTATCTGCACTCTCAGAAAAAAGACGCCCTTCACATGCAAAAAAAGTGCAAACCGAACGCAATGGAGCTTGCTCCGATTGCTGAGATGCAGCCTTTTTTCTACAAAAATACAATATTTTTTCGAATAACATGACGAAAGCATCAATTTATTTGCTTTAGGAGTGTTATTTTTATGAAAAATGTCTGTTTTTCGAAGAAAAAAACTTATTTTTGCATATTGATAATATATAAAAACAAGAAATATGGAGAAACAACCTCTAAATCGGATTAAGGTGATGCTTGCAGAACGCATGCTAACCAACAAGCAACTGGCTGAGATGCTCGGTAAAGATCCTGCTACAATATCAAAGTGGGTCACCAATACATCACAACCAACTTTAGAGAATTTGATTGAGATAGCTCGCTGTCTCAAATGCGACATGAACGACCTTGTCAGACTGGACAATGTCGTTACTATAAAAACAGATAAATGAACTAATTAAGGAAAGACTCTATGCCAACAAACAAGAATGCGCAACTGCGTTATCGGATACTGGACAGATGCTTTAGCAACTTTCATAGAACATATAGCATTGAGGACCTCCTTGACACGGTCAATGAGTCCCTCATGGATCTCTATGGCTCCCAGGTCAGCATCCGTCAGATTCGTGAAGACATCAAGTATATGAGAGATAGAGTCACCTACAATGCCCCTATTGAAACATATCCCTTCGATGGAAGGAAAAGTTACTATCGTTATTCTGACCCAAGCTTCTCCATCTTTAACAATGAGTTGACAGCCGAAGAAGTAAAGTCTCTTCGCTCCACTATCGACATACTAAGTCGTTTCCGTGGTGTGCCGAGTAATGCATGGTTGGAAGATGTCATCTCAAATCTCGAATTCCGTTTTGGTGTCAAGCCCAATACTGAGAATATCGTGTCATTTGACCACAATGATCTGCTGAAGGGAACAGAATTCTTGGGAGAACTGATAGAATCCGCATTGAATCATCAGCCTTTGAATTTGCTCTATCGCACTTTCGCTGGCAATGAACGAACTGCCATCCTCCATCCTTACCATATCAAGCAATTCAATAACCGCTGGTTCCTCATCGGATTGCAGGAAGGTAGTCATGGCAATTACATAACAAATAAAGCACTCGACCGTATCGTGAAGTTCTCACGTGCCAATGTGCCGTTTATTCCCAATACGGAGATAGACTTCAATGAGTATTTCAAGGACATCGTTGGAGTGACATTACCCGAAGACCATCCAATTGCAGAGGAAGTGCTGTTGAAGTTTGATGAAGCCCGTTTCCCTTATGTGGTGAACAAGCCAATACATCCTTTACAGGAGGTTGAAGACGAAGAACAGCGAATTATCAAGCTCATGGTTCGTCCGAATAAGGAACTTGAAGCACGCATCTTTTCATACGGAAATCAGGTTGAAGTACTCAAACCTGAGTGGTTGAGACGGCAAATTGCTGAAAAAATAGAGAATTTATTGAAAAAATATTCAATAGTGCAGAAAGACTGCAACATAGAATAATAATTTTGCAAAGACAATGATAAATGACGCAGACATAAGTGAGAACCAACTCCTCCACAGCTACGGAGAGAAGGTATGTATGAATCTTCTGAAAGATCATACTACTCAGCAGAATATCTACTGGGCTACGGATTCGTATGCTGACTACGGAGAGGATTTTACTTTCTTTGCACCTATCACGCTCGACAAGATTACATCCTATGCCTCAAAAGAAGGCAAGGTGATTACGAAGGAGCAATATAATGAGTTGGTCAAAAAGAATCCTGAGGAGAAAGACAATTACCAGGAGATTATCCGACCACGTGCCGTAAAGTCGAAAGAAGAACAGACGCAGCGTGCAAAGGATAAGGCAGAGGTTTTTACTCCTGCATGGATTTGTAATGCACAGAACAATCTCATTGATGAAGAATGGTTCGGCAGAAAAGAAGGTCTCTTCAATTCGCCCGACCCTGAAAACCCTCAGAAGTGGATTAACAATGAGGAGAAAATTGAGTTTCCAGAAGGTAAAACCTGGAAAGACTATGTGGCAGATACCCGTCTGGAGATTACCTGTGGTGAAGCTCCATACCTCTGTAACAGATATGATGCAGTTACCGGTGAGTATAATGAGAATGTGAAATATCGCATAGGAATGCTCGACCGTAAACTCAGAATCGTTTCCGAGAATACGAAGGATTCCAAGGATTGGATTCTTTGGGCTAAGATAGCTCTCCGTGCAACATACGGTTTCGAATGGCAAGGCGATAACCTCCTACTTGCCAGAGAAGCTCTCTTCTTTACATTCCAAGAACATTATATCGCTCAGTTTGGTGAAAAGAAGTTCAACCTGAACAAGATGCGCATGATGCCTGGTGCTGCTTACATCATCTCCTGGAACGTGTGGCAGATGGATGGACTCTCCTATGGTCTTCCTGGCTATGAGCCTTACATCGAAGAAAAGAAGCAGGACCAGGATTCCGGGCCTTCTCTTTTTGACGGCATGGATGGCTGGGACGAACCAGCTAAGGCTTATAAGCCAAAGCCACAAGAGCGGTTCTGTCTTATCAAAGACTTCCTCAAAGGCATCAACCTTCAGAAGTCAACGCTAAGAAATATAGACTTTCACGACAAGTCGGCTATCAAACAGACCTTCGAGTCGTTAGTAAACAAGAATAATAATAAATAACATCATTATGGCAACGTATTCAACCCTTGAAGAAATAAAGACCGGCATGCAGGATGACCTGTTTGCCGATGACCTTATCACTCTTCGATCTGAGCAAAGGGACGCAATCGACCAAGCGAAGGAGCGTTTCTGTAAAAGAAGTGGAAGACGCGGTGAATACCAGTATGAAGTTCTTCCAGAATATCGCCAGTTCCTCTGGAATGCCAAGATGCGTTTCGGCAAGACCATCTGTGCCATGCAGCTTATGCGTGAACTGGATGTGAAGCGCACCCTTATCATCACCCACCGTCCTGTAGTAGGAGAAAGTTGGCTTCAAGCCTTCAAACAGGTTGTGGGCAGCAAAAGTTCTGAACCTAAGGTGAAAGGCAACAGCGATATTCATAAAACCTATGGCTTCGGTATGCGTTCGGATGATGAGAGTGAGACTGTAGGTAACTACTATAATTTAGAAAAGTTTGTCGAGACTCCAGGCAATCACTATGCCTTCTTTGTTTCGATGCAATATATTCGTCTCTCTGAACTTGTCAACAGCAAGACACAGGCAAAAAATGCAGGTAAGGAACTGGGCAATGGAAACTCTACATCCAAGGAGAACGAGATGCTGAAAGCAGACATTCTGAAAACCGACTGGGATTTGATCATTATTGACGAGGCTCACGAGGGAACACTTACCTCATTGGGCAAAGGCGTCATCCAGGACTTTCTGAAGAAAGAGAAAACCAAGATGCTCTATCTCTCTGGAACTCCTTTCAATCTCTATGAGGATTTCAATGGGGATGAAATCTACACCTGGGACTATATTGCCGAGCAAACAGCTAAGCATAACTGGAGTTTGGAACATCCCAACGAGAAGAATCCATACGCCGAATTGCCGAAGATGAATATCTTTACCTACGATATTACCAAGAATATTGATAATATCCTTGACCAGACAGGTGTATTCTCGTTCCCTGAGTTCTTCCGTACCTGGACAGGTAATCCTAAAGCCGACAATGCATCTATGCCAGAGGGTGCTAAAGGCCGTTTTGTACATGAGCCGGAAGTATCTGAGTTCTTGAATTTACTCAGCATAAAGGATGACGAGAATAATTTTCCGTTCTCAAAACCTGAATATCGCCAGATGTTCCGCCATACGCTTTGGGTAGTTTCTCATGTCAACGAAGCGGCTGCTTTGGAGCAACTGCTGAAAGAACACAAGATTTTCCGTCACTTCGATGTAGTGAATGTTGCAGGTAGAAACGAAACTGACGAGCAGAATGAGAATGCGCTCGATAAGGTACTTAAAGCGATTGGCGACAATCCTGAAAAGACTTCTACCATTACCATATCCTGTGGTCGCCTGACTACAGGCGTTACTGTTGCGCCTTGGACTGCCGTGTTCTATCTGAAAGGTGGCGACCGTGCTGCCACTTACATGCAGACAATCTTCCGTGTACAGTCTCCCTACAAGACTCCTGATGGTAAGATCAAGAAAGAATGTTATGTATTCGACTTTGCGCCCGACCGCACCTTGAAGATTGTGGCTGAAACAGCCAAGTTCTCTTCTATGGCAACAGCCAAGGAAAAGAAAAAACAAGAAGGTGATGAAGAGAAGACGCAGGAAATGCGTGACAAGGAGACTGTTCGTGACTTTATCGAGCTTTGTCCTGTTCTTTCTATGAATGGAGGCAAGATGAGCCCTATGGATGTCAACGACATCTACAAGCAGTTGGAAAATGTGTTTATAGACCGACTGGTACGCAAGGGCTTTGACGACCCGTGTCTCTATAACCAGGATGAGTTGAACAAGGTGAATCCTGAAATCATCAATCATATTGGTGAGCATGGAGGCAAGGCTCCTGACGAGAAGCGCAAGGATGCAAGCAAATCTGTAGACCTCAGTCACATGACTCCGGAGGAACGTGCCGATTGGGAGGAAAACAAGAGACAAAAGATTGCTGAAGCCAAGAAGAAAGCAGAGGAAAAGCTGAAGAAGGATGAGGAGTTTAAGGCGCAATGGGAAGCCATGTCTGATGAAGAGCGTGAGGATTGGCTGAAGGCAGAAGCTGAGCGTATTGCCCGACGTGAGAAGGCAAAGGAGGAACGTGAGGAATTCAAAAAGCGCATGACCAATATCCGTGGTATTGCGCTCCGTATTCCTTTGCTGATGTATGGTGGTGCTGATGCCGGCGACCCTAAGGATGAACTGACTGTTGACAACTTCACCCGAAAGATTAAGGATGAGTCTTGGACTGAGTTTATGCCAAAGGGAATCTCGAAGGAAGACTTCAACAAGATTCGTAAGTGCTTCAATGCTACCCGTTTCGAGGAAGCGGGTAAGAAATATCGTGCCCTTACCCGTGAGGCTGACTTTATGCATATAGATGAGCGCATCCGTCAGATTACGGAGATTTTCTCTTATTTCCGCAATCCAGATAAAGAGACTGTGCTTACTCCTTGGCGTGTAGTGAATATGCACATGAGTGACACGATTGGTGGTTGGTGCTGGTACGACGAAAGTTTTGACGAAAAGACCGGAGTACTTGACACACCTCGTTATGTTGACCAGGGCGATGTAACCCGTCAACTCTTTGACAATGTTGACCTTGCAGGAGAGGTTCAGACAAAGATATTGGAGATCAATTCAAAGACTGGTCTCTACCCTCTTTATGTCACTTACTCTCTCTTCCGTCGCCGATTGGATGAATACATCAAGGCGGAATGCATCGACAAAGAGACGGTCAGCGTACAGGAAGAACAAGTGGTATGGGATGATATTGTAAAGGATAACATGTATGTTATCTGCAATACTCCTATGGCCGTAGGTATCACTCGCCGCACCCTCTTTGGCTTCCGTCAGGTTGACCAGAAAGCGAATATTAAAAACGTACAATTAATCGAACGTGCTTCTAAAAACCAAGAAGGACTCGTAAAAGATCTGAAGTCTGTTAGTTTTTGGAAGGGCAATTCAAGTAAGCAAGAAATGAAATTTAATGCTGTAGTGGGAAATCCGCCATATCAGATTATGGATGGTGGGGCAAAAGCAAGTGCATCGCCAGTTTACCATTTATTTGTTGAAACTGCAATTAAAATTAGGCCTAATTATCTTTCGATGATTATGCCAGCAAGATGGTATTCTGGTGGTAAAGGGTTAGATTCATTTAGAAATACAATAATGAAATCTAACAAAATCAAAAAATTATTTGACTATTTTGACCCAAATGACATCTTTCCGGGTATTGATATTTCTGGAGGAGTATGTTATTTCCTTTACGATAATTCATTTAATGGTTTATGTGAAGTAAATAATTTCCGAAATGGTATCAATACTTCGTTGATTAGACCTTTGTTAGAAAATGGGGAAACAACTTTTGTTCGCTTTAATGAAGCAACAAAGATAATGCAAAAGATAAATCTAAAAAAAGATGAATCTTTCGTGAAAATTGTAAGTAGTCGAAAGCCTTTTGGATTAGATACAAAACCTACAATTTGCCGAACAAAATCTCAAAATAATATAAAAATATTTGCATACCCAGAAAATGGATATATTAAACGAGATGAAATTCTTAGCCATAGTGATTGGGTAGACAAATATAAAGTGTATATATCGTATGCATATGGCGAAAGAGGTGATTTTCCGTATTTTGTGCTAGGCAAGCCTTTTTTCGGAGAGAAGAATACATGTTGCTCGGAGACATATCTAGTAATAGGTCCGTTTGAAACAGAAGCTGAAACGAAAAATTGTATAAGCTATATAAGGACAAAATTTTTCCGTTTTCTTGTTCTTCAAAAGAAGAATACTCAACATGCGACAAGTAAAGTATATTCAGAGGTGCCATTACAAGACTTTTCACATCCTTGGACAGACGAGGAATTGTATGAGAAATATGGCTTAGACCTCTTCGAACGAGAGTACATCGAGTCGTTGATCAAGCCTATGGATTAATTCCATCTCGATTGATTCATCAAGAACAATGGTATCAAAAACAAAGAAGATTATGTCAAAGAAAGAATATACTTCTTTACCGATAAACTATCCTGTATGTGAGCATAGCAGCTGCCCTATGGCAGCTACCTGCTTACATCAGGTAGCCTACTCCATGATGCTGGAGCAGAATGCAGAGTATCTGCGTCTGATCAATCCCACCAGATGCAGCAAGGACGAGGCTTGTACATACTATCGGGATAAAAAGCCGGTGATATTCGCCAGAGGATTCACCAACTTCCAAAAGCGGATGTACCCACAGCAGTATGACCAGTTCATGACTACCCTCATCCTCCACTTCGGACGCAACCAATATTTCAAGCGCAGACGTGGTGACATTCTTCTTCCACCTGAGGAGCAAGAAGTGATAAGACTGATGCTTGAAAAGGTAGGAGCAGACTCCAAAATGGACTTCGATAAATACGAGGAACACATCAATTGGAGTGCCTGATTCATGCCTTCAAAATACCTTCTCTGTACCACATAAGTGTTACTACGGTGTCAGTTACTTGATACTCCAGTACCACCTAAGATAAACTCCAGTACCAGTTAAGAGTTACTAAAAGCGGTACTGAGAGGCATAAAGTACAATTATAATATAATGTAAATATGGACATAGCAAAATATATAGGTGAGACTACCGAATACGACAAAAAGCAAGAGGTGGAACGCCGTAAAGTGAAAAGTTGGCTGAAGAGCGTCAGCGCCTTTGCTAACGGAGGTGGCGGTTGCCTGTTGTTCGGCATTGCCGATGATGACACCATCATAGGTTTGGCTAATGCCAAGACTGATGCCGAATTTATCAGCCAAAAAATTAAGGAGCGCATTGATCCTATGCCGCAAATCGACTTGAAGATAGAGCGTGTAGAAGACAAGGAATTGCTCATTCTTCATGTGCATGGAGGCGAAGATACACCTTATTATTATATAGGCGACAGCGTTCTTGAAACCTTTGTGCGCATTGGCAACGAATCGGTTGTGGCTGATAGTACCGAACATAAGCGTCTGGTATTAAGAGGTCGCAACTCTTCATTCGATGCACGCCCAAGCGATGAAATGTTTGAAGATTATGCATTTTCCAAACTTCGCAGCCGCTACTATGCCTGGAATGGGCTTAGTTTCGACAAAAAACATTACCGTTCGTTTGGCTTGGTTGACAACAAGGGAGTACTTACCTATGCAGGTTTGCTGATTGCAGACGAGTGTCCATTGCGCCAAAGCCGAGTATTCTGCACAAGATGGAACGGCAAGACAAAGGCTGGAGGAAGCATAGATGCACTCGACAGCGCAGAGATTACAGGTGGACTTGTAACTCTTCTTGAAGACACCATGTCCTTCATCCGTCGCAACAACCGTACACTTTGGTACAAAGAACCGATGCAGCGCATCGAGATTCCTGAATATATGGAACGTTGTGTAATGGAAGTTGTAGTGAATGCCTTGGCACATCGTGACTATCTGATTCAAGGCAGCGAGGTTCATGTAGATATGTACGATGACCGTATGGTGATATATTCTCCAGGTTCCATGCCAGAAGGAAGACTTATTCAAACAATGAACTTAGAAGACATTCCTTCAGTAAGACGCAATCCGGTTATTGCAGACATCTTTGCACAGTTGGGTTATATGGAGCGTAAAGGTTCGGGAATGGGCAAGATTATTAATCCGATTAAAACCCTTCCCTACTTTGAGGAAAAGATGCTTCCAACCTTCTTCTCCGACCGTGCTCAGTTTACTGTCACATTCCCCAATATGGTTATGGCATGGCAGGAATCTCATCCTGGTATAGAGGTAAATTTTGTGGAAAATAAAGATGTCCCTCAAGATGTCCCTCAAGATGTCCCTCAAGATGTCCCTCAAGATGTCCCTCAAGGTGTCCCTCAAGATGTCCCTCAAGGCTACGATTTAGATAAATGGATAGAACGTCAAGTTGCTGTTTTTCCTAACATTACATCAGAAGAACTGGCATCACAAATAGGGGTTACGTCTAAAACCATTAAACGTCGTATCGCTAAGATGCCTCATATTAGATATGTTGGTAGCGGCTATAGTGGACATTGGGAAGTAAGGAAAAAGAAATGAAACAAAATATACCAACACAAGCATCCATCCGCAAGGCTTACGTGGAAGAATATCTGAAACGCAGGACGGATGCAGAGGAGTTTGCCCGATTCACAGAATCGGAATTGGCAGACTTCATCCGAAAGCATGAGTCGCCAAACTTTGAAAGCATCTATACACAGCTCGACCATAACTACTACGACCGGGTACGCCATGATATGGCTATAGACGGACAGATGAGAACAGAAGACAATGCTGCTGACAACAGGTATTCCTTACATCTGAAAACATGGTCAGGATTCCTGGGATCAAAAGCATTCCGCAATCTCTTCAAAACAAAGATTGCCATAGAGGATTTGTCATCTGATGCGGAACCATCAGTACTTTCTACTCCATCATTCCGTGAAGAAACCGAAGGCGAACGGAAGCATATTCTGAAAGAGATGGATGTGATAAGGCGCAATCCACAGCTCCGCCAGATGTGCCTTGACAAGTATGGCTATCAATGCCAATGCTGCGGAATGGATTTTGAGGAAACATACGGCAAAGAACTGGGTGCCAACTTCATGGAAGTGCATCATATAAGGATGATCTCTACTTACGAGACCGATGGAGTACCCGAGAACTTCCTGGAGAATCTGGTACCGCTATGCAGCAACTGCCACAGTATGATTCATCATATCAAGGATTCGGAACATCCGTTAAGGGATTTGCGTGACGCATACCGAGGCATCAAGAAAGAAATTAAAATATGGAAACAAGACTAAGCAAGAAGCTTGCAGACAAAATAGCATCCCTGGACATCAGCCATCCATACGTTTGGAAGCTGAGATTGTCGGAGGTAGATTTCAATGAACTTGAAGTCTGCCTAAGCGCTATTGTGTCTGATTGTGGAGTAGCAGCGTTGGCAAAGCCTGAAAATGCCACATCAACCATTGTCTATATGGCAGAATGGTATAAACGCAAATACCAAAGTGGCAACAGGAACCAACTGATAGAGAATCTGGATCTTGAAACACTCTGGACCAACTCAGGCATCAGCAAGAAACGCTATCTGTATCAGGATGATAGCGGACAGAAGCGTTGGCTATACTCCATCTATGTGCTTGGTGGTCTTGCCATACAGCATGAGCTGAACCGACATGACAAGATGAAGTTCCTGAAGGGACTTTGCCGTATCTATCATGGCGAGAACTATACATTGGAAAATCTGGATGAAGCATCAAGAGCTGCTGCTTTCAGAGAGAGCATCAAGCGCCAGCACTCCCTTTATGAATACATGAAGGAGATTCTGAACGGAGAAATGCCCTTCCATGAAGACGATCTGAAGGATGCAGCATCTGACGTGAACCGATTTGTGGCAACCATCAAGGCTGCCAACGATGAGATATTGAAGGTGAAATTCCGTTTCGAATGGCAAGTAATATTCTCGCAAGACTATACCTATATGACACGCCGACTCAACCTTTGGCTAAAACCAGAGGAGGTTGGTGGAGGTCTGCACCAGTATCTGCGTTACGATCGTGTGCATCTCTGGGGCGTGCCAAACCCGGAGAAGCAATTACACCTATTTATATATATAAGGTTCAAAAGAGGCGATGAGGTGATTGAGCCATCTACTATGGATAAGCCTATCATCACCTATCTGAACCACAGCGTGAACGACTTCGTTGCCTTTGGCGTAGAAAAAGGAGTACAGATTAAAAACATCCCTACATCACGATTTGATAAGATTGAAATCGTGGTGAAGGATGATGATGGTAATGAATATCTGGCTCAAACACAAAATACAACAGAATACATCCAACTCTGGCGACAGGGAGACTATGGGGACACATGGTCTTCTACCCAGAACACTCAGAAGGAAACGGCTCTTCTGTTTTCAAACCGCTGCAAACTGAAGGATGAGACCATTGCCGAAAATGTGTATCGCAAGCGATTCCGTGACCAGAAGTTTGGTACAACCGAGACATGGAACTGGATTTACATCTATGATTGCGTCAGCTTCCTGGATGAGCAAGGAAAAGAAATCAACCTGTATAACCGCATAGGCTATGACCAGGTAACCACAAGACTTTATACCGACACCATTAGATATGTGTGTGGCGGAAAGGTGAAACATTATTATATAGACGACCCAGACATCAGCGATGAATATGAGGTAGATGAACTGCCCCTGATATTTGGATGGGAAGATGTGATCGTTCGCCACTTTGCCACCAAGGATGATATTCTCCATGCTCAGCAAGAGGAGGAAACCGAAGCAGAAATGATAGAATTCAAGCAAGAAAACGGCAGATATACAGAATGGACAAAGATGGATGAACCTCCGTATGGTGAGGTGACATTAAGGGTAACTGTAAAAGGAAAGCCTTTATTGTTTACTGTAGTTTATCTGCCAAGAATGGAGAAAGCATCGCCTATTAAGCGAGACTTTGAGCGGACTCTCATTCGATACAAGGAAGTGGACGGAACAGAGGCTGAACTTCAAGATGAAATCCCGATGGATGGAAATCCTCTCTCCCCTACACTACCCATAAGGTACGGTGAAGGTGAAAGCTACTATGAAGTAGATGTCTATCGGCCAACTTTATTGAAAGAGGTTATGCTTGACGGCAAGATTATCGAGTATCTGAATGATGAGGAAAAACTCAATCTTCCTTACATCTTCAAAGACAGGGTTCAGCTGAATGACTTCAGCGAGAAAGGTTATCAGGCATACGAATGCAGAAATCTGCGTAGTATTTATTCGCAGGACTTCATCAATATCTCCGGTAATCCATCTGTAGGTGAAGCTGCCTTAAATGCCTGGCGAAGTGACAATCATTATGTAGGAAAGCTGCTCGATGCTATGGCGCCAGAAAGTCTGGTAGTATGTTTCGGTAATGCCCAGGAGCACAGTTCATGGAATGGTGAACAAGCTCTATACTGGAACTATGACGAGAAGACTGAACCTGAGCCTATCAATCCGGATGAAGATGCAGACTCAAAGAGTACGGGGGTGATATTGCAAGACATCAGCACGACAGAAAATCTGCAATGCAACCTGGGAATGGATATCGACAATGATCCATGGGCATGGGACGACATCACGGAATCCATCCTGAAGTGTTTCGAAGTGGCAAATCATTATGGAACATACTTCTTCCTGATGAAGCCATTGAGAGATATGGATATGGACAAGGACAAGATCGTGTTGGAAATATATGAGCCTTTACTCGAAAAGAGAAACGGCACATTAACGCCAGAAGACAAACAAGGACTGCTCCGCTTTGCCGAAGAGTCAGGATTTGACTGGCAAGAGTTTAATATACACATAGATAACGAAATATAGACAAGAAATATAATAAGATTATGAACTTCTCTGAACTATATAACAACAATAGAACAGCGGTGGAAAGAGCCCTCGTTGCGATGTGGTGTGGTGAGTCAAACAACGACAGCCAACGCTCATACATCAAGCAGATGAAGACTCTTATCGGCAATCTATTTGCTCCTGAAAATGCCGTGCCTGTAGTTCAATGCATGAACTCATATATCCCAGTTGCACCTGAGAAAGCTGAGGAAGCCAAGGCTTTGGTGGGCAAACTGTGGAACTTTAAATATTCTCCATACGAGCACCAGTATAAATGCTGGGATGTATTACTCAGACAAAGAACGGCAGACGATAAGCCAAAATCGGTTGTCGTGACTACGGGTACTGGTTCTGGCAAGACGGAGTGCTTTATGATGCCATTGATTCATGACCTCTCACAAAATGCGCTACCAAATGAAATACAGGCTCTCTTTCTCTATCCTCTCAACGCCTTGATGGAAGACCAGAAGGAGCGTTTGGAAGAACTTCTGACGGTTGCAGAATCATCTACAGGCACTCGCCTGACCTATACAGTATATAATGGTGACTTACCAGAAATGGAACCCAAGAATACGGACAAGTCAGATGATGCAGAGAAAATGCGCCGTCGCATTGAGCATGTGACAGGAGGCAAATATGAATGGGTAAAGAATGATCCAGACGGGCAAGGACATTACGAGCTGAAGGACTCGAAATATCCTCACATGGTCTATACCCGTAAAGCTGTTCGCAACAACCCTCCTCATATTGTATTGACCAACCCAACCATGCTGGAATACATCTTATTGAGAGGAGCCGATGCGAAGCTGATTGTTGCAGGAAAGCATAGTCTTCGCTGGGTTGCTATCGATGAGACCCACTCTTATACAGGAGCTGGAGCAGCTGAACTTGCGATGCTTCTTCGCCGAGTGCTTCTCGCCTTCAAGGTGGATGCACAGAATGTGCGTTTCGCAACATCATCTGCTACCTTCGGAAATGGTGAGGACAAAGAGAAGGATGAAAGAGAACTGAAGGAGTTTATTGCCGGAATCACTGGCGTGAGAGCTGACCAGGTGGAAGCTATTGGAGGTAAGCGTATCGGAGAAACGGAAATTCCTAAGGGTGAAGATGAAGAGCGTTGGAGAAAGATATTCAAGGCTGACTATATCTCTCTGGATGAACTATATCCAGAGAAAGCTTCTATCAGCCAGAAACTCCAGTGGCTCGACGATATGTGCCAGCGAGAAGAAGACCGCTGCAAGGAAGAAGGACTGAAGATGCCTGTATGTAAATTAAAGGTACACTATTTCTATCGTGTCCCTAACAACGGACTCTTTGTCCGATTGAATGAGTTTGCTGATGGTTCTTTCAAGATATATACAGAAAACGCCATCGGAAAGAAGATTGGTGAAGATGCTCTGTCATTGACTCCTATCGAGGAAGCTCCGTTGCTGGAACTCAGCCGATGTAAGCATTGTGGCGAGTATGTAGCACTGGCTTCTGTCAATACTGAGGATTGGACTTATGAGGCCATCGCAACTGATGATAGCGATATGTTCGACCTCGACATGGCAGAAAATAATGACAACTCAACGAAGAAGTATGCCATCTTCGGACTCTCTAATGAAAAGAACATGAAGGGAGACGGTAACGTGAAATTCCGTTTGGTTCCTGGAGGCAAACTGCAACCATTGACACCTGCCGATGAAAAAGAAACGGGAAACTGGCATGTTGTTGGCAACATCCAGGGATGCTGTCCTTACTGCAATGCCAAACAGACCAAGAACCACAATACAGACCAGGATGTAGAAGGCGACGCAAACGGGAATATGGAAGACAACCGTCTGCAGAAGTTCCGTCTCTCAGCCGACTTCATCTCACGCATGATGGCTCCAAGCATCCTTGACCAGTTGGATAAAGGCGATTCAAAGACAGGCGGCATCGTACTTCATGACGGTCAGCAATATATCAGTTTTGTAGATAGCCGTCAGGCTGCAGCAAAGGCAACCTTGAAACAGAATCTGGAACAGGAACGTATGTGGTTCAACAGTACCATATACCATGAACTGTGTCGCAGGAAGGCAAATGGACTGACCAAAGAGGCTGCTATGGCACAAATCTTAGCTGCAGTTCAAGCAGATCCTATGTCTATGATGAAATATACGCCAATGATGGCTAATCTCCAGTCGCCTGACCCTAAGGTGGTTCAGAAGCAGCTGGACGAGATGTCGTGCAAGTATATGACCTGGTCAGAGATAGCAGAACTTCTGAAAAATGATCCATACTGTCCGGTGTTTGCATCCGTATTCGTGAAGCGTTCGGGTGATAGCGATGAGGTGGAAGACGGACTTCCATCAGATGAAATCATTGACAAGTATATCCAGAGTATTATGGTGATGTATCTGGCACATCGTCCTGCATCAGCAGCATCTCCAGAAACTTTGGGTCTGTTTGAGACATGTTATCCTCAACTGAAGAAAATCAAGTTGCCAAAGGCTGTAGAAGACTTCAATGATTTGCTGGACAACCCAGCTAACCAAATTACAGAAGAGGACTGGAGAAACCTGATGCAGGTTTATCTCGACTATACGGTACGAAGCAACCAGTCTTTCTATCTTCGCATTCCAGGAAATGACAAAATAGACATCTTCTCTACGGTACGTTTTGCTACAGAGAAGCCTCGCCGCCGTCCATTTAACAAACCTAAACTGGAAGAAGGCAAGGTTTCAACAGCCCGTATTGTGCGTTATCTCTGTGCGCTGATTGCACGTGATGACAACACATTGACCATGAACGATGCTCAGCGTCAGTATTTCCATGAGATTTCTGCCGTAATAGATTCTCTTTGGGAAACTCTGACTGGCGATGAGTATAAGATATTGCAGGTGGGTCAGCGTCTGGATGATTCGGGACACTTTGTAAATGAAAAAGACAATGCGCCTCGTTTCAATCTGAACGACCTATGTTTCAAGCTCTATGATGACGTTTATCTATGCGATACCAAAGCAGACGGTAACCGCCATGCAGTCTGCCTGCGCCCTATCGGAAACAATTTCAAGCGTTTCTCTCCATATCTGGAAGGTACTACACCTGTAGAATTACGTGAGGATTTGCATGAGCAATGGGAGGCTTTCCCATACTATAAGGGTTCAGCAAAGGAAGGAGACAAAAAGACTATAGAATCCTGGGCTAAGACGCATAGGGCCATACTTTGGAACAATAACATTTGGGGAACAGATGGTGTATTCTCTGACCGTCTGGAGGATATTCATGTCTTCCCAAATCTCTTTGTACAGCAGGAACATACCGCTCAGGTAGATAAGAGTGTGGCTCGTGGATTGCAGTCGAAGTTCAAGGATCATACCATCAATATCCTTGCCTGCTCTACCACTATGGAGATGGGTGTGGACTTGGGTAACCTGGAGGTAGTATTGCTGTCAAGTGTTCCTCCTCTGCCTGCCAACTATAAGCAGCGTGCAGGTCGAAGCGGACGTAACAATAAAGTTCGCAGTGCCTGCATAACCCTTTGTGGTTCAGACGTGATAGGTCTCAGAACTTTGAGCAATCCTATAGACAAGATTATCAGTCGACCAGTAAGAGTGCCATCTGTAGATTTGAAGAGTCCTCAGGTGATTCAGCGTCATGTAAACTCATTCCTTGTACGTGCCTTTGGCGTGTTTACCGAAGGTGCCAATGGTGGACGCCTGACACAAAAGGTAGCAGACTATTATACCCCATTTGAAGTGAAGGTAATCAACGGCAAGATTGAGTTTGTGAAGGATAATTCAAGTAATGCCGACCCTAATGACCTGCTTGGCGATCCAAAGGGAACAATGTATGAGAAATTCAACATTCTATGTTCCAAGCAACTTGAACCAGAGGTACGTGAGGACTTGATGAAACTTTTGATTGGTACAGTTTATGATGATCAAATCAATCAGGTGGTCAAGAATGCTCAGGAAATCAACGAGCGTTGCTATTCTGAACTGCGCAACAAATTGATAGACTATAAAACTGCATTTTCGGGAGGTGGTCCTATCACGGACAAATTCCGCATCAAGCTGAAAATGCAGTATATAGAGGTGTTGTATAAGCGATTGTTGAACTTCTGGGCAACCAGTCGTTTCACTCCGAATGCCAATATGCCGGTCAACGTGCTCACGCTCGATTTGAACAGCAATGGCAAGAAAGACTTCTTTACTCCTATGACATCATCCAATCCATCCTACTCATTGCGTGATGCCATCGCCCAGTATGCGCCGGGCAATAGCGTGGCTGTGGATGGTGTAGTATATATCGTTCGTGGTATTGAAATCACCAACATGTATGATGACAACCACAAAACATACAAGACCATCTATCGAAACAGTGACAAGACGGTAATCAATGATTCTACGCTCAGTAATCAGATCAAATGGACTGTGAATGATAACTATGGGCTGGAACTGATTCAGCCAGTTGGTTTCATGCCTGATATGAATGAGGACAAGACCCGAATTATGGACAGTAATGTCTATACACGAGTTAGTGCTCAGCTGATTGATGCTGATGACTGGGCAAACAATGTGACGGAACCTCATCTTTTCTCTGTTCGCCCTAATAGTGACTCTGGCAATGCCAAGATACTCTATTACAACGAAGGTAAGGGATATGGATATTGCTTCTGTCCTAAGTGTGGACGTACAGTATTGGAGGAAGATGTAGCAGACAAGGATGAACCATTGAAGTTCCCGTATGAGTTTAACAATATAAAGCCTGAAAAGAAGGAAGGAAAGCCAGAGAAGCCAAAATACCATTTCGCCATTACCGGTAAGGAAATGCGCAAGGCTTGCGGTTGCTCGCATGATACAACAAAGGTGAAGCGCAATGTGATTATTGGCGACACAATACAAACCGACTATAGCGAGATTCGTATTCGCCATAAGGGAAAGAACAAATGGATGTCTAACCGTGATGAGGAGGAGAACCTGCTCTTTACATTGGGTATAGCCTTCACTCAGACCTTGGTGGACATCCTGGGCAAAGAACGTGGAGCCGTTGACTTCGCCATCATGCCAAACGGTCATCTCTGTATCTTCGACTGTAATCCTGGAGGAGCTGGCTATGCTAACCAAATGGCTAACATTCAGGTAATGAAGGATGTTATCAAGGCAACGAAGAAACTCCTGTTGGAAGCTCGTGAGAAGAAATCAAAGGATATGCTCCTCGACAAGTTTACACTCAGATATGCCAAGTTCGTTGATGTAGATGCAGCTTTGGCTTGGATAGAAGAAGAGGAAGAGGTGGGTGATACCGTTCCACAAAATATCAAGGATGCATTCCCAGGTACTTCACCATCACAGACCACATTATATGATTTAGAGAAGGCATTTGCTGCCTCTCATCAAGAATTGGTTCTGTTTGCAGACAATGACTATGCCGAATGGGATTATGAGGATAGAGAAAACGGATGGCAACCTCAGTTCATGAATCGTTTTGTGATAAAGAGCCAGACTACGACTTTCTGTCTGATGGAATCGGAACAGATTGCAATGGTGGAACCTATTGTAGCAATGTGCCGTGAGATAAAAGCATGGGCTAAAGGCGGCGATGTCAAGAAGATGAAGAATCCATGGGCAAGCAAGGGTCTCTACCCTATTGCTTACATTGACGGCACCCTTTACTTCATGAGTAATAAGGAACATGCACAACTGAATGCACAATGGGGCAACGACACTATGTTCTTTGTTCGCACGGATAATCCTATTGCTTCTGCGAAGTCTATGGACTTGTCTTATAAACCATCGGCTATGCTGTTGAAACTGGCTGGTGATGAGTTCAAGGAGATTCATACCTATCAGTTGGGTGAAATTCTCCAGACAAAATCGAATGGTCTCATTGATGAGTTCATTTCCTATGCTAAGCAGAACGGTGGCTGTTTGAAGATAAGCTATCAGGACGAACATTTGAAGAGTATCATGGGTATGATGATTACCATACAGACCGTCTGGCACATAGTGAAACAGATTGGTTCAAACTTCGACATCGAGTTTAAAGTTGAAGCCTACAGAGATGACAAGGGCAATGCCAACAAAATATGCACCAACATGCCATCTTCTGAAGTGCGCGACAAATGGTTGTCGAACTTCACAAATGCATGGATAGATGACCTGAAATATGATCAGAACATAGAAGGTCATTTACTCCCTGTCATTTCTGTTCCTAAGCGTACCCTCACCCATTGGCGAGTATTGTCTATAACTTGTGGAAACAAGAAGCTCTCTATCTATCCAGATGGAGGTTTCATTAACGAGTGGAATATCGCCCGTCAGCCAAATGGCGAACGATTCGAAGTAGAGACAATAACCTACGATACAAAGATTTATCTCTATCGTAATAAGGATATTAAATTTGATATAGCAATTGAAAACTGTTAAGATATGAGCAGCGAGAAATTTCATAATACATCTATCACCATCAAAGGTTTGTTGGGGTTGATAGAAGCAAAAGATATAGCAATTCCAGAAATACAAAGACCGTTTGTCTGGAAAAACAGCCAAGTTAGGGACCTTATAGATTCACTCTATAAGGGCTATCCTACTGGATATATAATTCTGTGGAAGAATCCTAATGTAAAATTAAAGGATGGAACTATTTCTTCTGGTAAGAAAGTGATTATAGACGGCCAGCAACGTATAACAGCACTAATGACAGCTATTGCTGCACAAAAAGTGTTTAATAACGAATTCAAAGAAAGCCGTGTTAAGATTGCGTTTAATCCTTTTGCGGCTTTAGAGTATGCCAATGGAGACAGTGAGGCAGAAATGTTTGCTGTTCAAACACCAGCTCATATCAAGAGTAAGAATTGGATTCCTGATATATCAGAGATATTCAGTACAAAATTCTCTTCATGGACATTCATACCAAAGTACATAGAGGAAAATCCAGAAATGTCCGGTAATGACTTACAGCAAGTTTTGGATCAATTAAAAAGTGTAGAAACAACTCAAATTGGCGTTATTGAGCTTTCTGAAAAACTTGATATAGATGTAGTTACTGACATATTTATCCGCATTAACTCGAAGGGAACACCTTTGAGCCAGGGAGATTTTGTCATGTCAAAAATGGCGGCAGATGAACAACATGGAGGTAATACTCTCCGTAAGATTGTTGACTATTTCAGCCATTTGGCTGTTGTTCCGACATATTATGAGTACATCAAAAATAACGATAAAGATTTTGCATCTACCCCATATCTGCAAAAACTTTCATGGCTTGCAGACGACAAGGAAACGGTATATGATCCAGGATGTGACGATGTTATACGTGTTGCTTTTATGCACAAATTGAAAAGAGCCAAACTTGCCAATTTGGTTCAACTTCTTACTGGTCGTGATTTTGAGACACGTGAATTCAAGGAAGAAATTGTTGAAGATACTTTCAATAAAATGTATGAGGGTGTATTGAACGTCATCAGTCAGCACAACTTTACACAATTTATGATTGCCATTAAGTCTGCTGGATTCATATCCAACAAAATGGTTACTTCAAATATGGCACTGGACTTTGCCTATACAATACATTTGTTGCTGCAAGAATCTAATGTGCCTGTTGCAGAAAGAAAAAGAATTGTACAGAAATGGTATGTCTTGTCTGTTCTGACAGGTCGATACAGTAGTTCTCCTGAATCAGCTTTTGCACGTGATATTCGTCAAATAACTGAACAAGGTGTTCCAGCTATGTTGAAAGCAATGGAAGATGCTATATTGTCTGAAAATTTCTGGAATGTTGCAGTTCCACAGAATCTTACAATGACATCTACAAATAATCCAACATATCTAGTATATTTGGCTTCACAAGTTTATTTTAATGACATATCTCTGCTTTCAACAAATATAACTGTTAGAGAGCTTATTAGTCTTGGCGGCGATGTTCATCATGTATTTCCAAAGCAATACTTGATAAACAATCACTATGCAAAGAATCAGTATAATCAAGATGCAAACTATGCTTATCTTGATAGACCTGTCAATGAGTCTATCGGCAAAAAGTCTCCAAAGGAGTACTTTAGTCTTGCATTAGAACAATGCCAAACAAAAGTAGCTGTTTGTGGTTCTATTACAGATGAAGATTTACTTCAGAAGAATCTTGCAATGAATTGCATACCTTCTGACGTATTCAAGATGGACCAAAACGATTATATCCATTTCTTGGAAGTCCGCCGCTTATTAATGGCAAATAAAATTAGAAAGTATTACGAAAGTTTGTAGTACAATATAATTCTTCATTAAAGATTAAGTAAATATATGACACCATCTGAAGATTTACAAAATAGCTGGTTCAATGCACTTCATGAAAGACGTAAAAATGCTCTGGGAGTTTTTAAAGACCCAGAGTACATAAATGTTTTCAATGGAGTAATTGACAAATATTGTGATTCAGCACATTTTATATATGAACTTCTCCAAAATGCTGATGATGCAAAAGCAACAGAAGTAGAAATGGTTCTTACAAAGAATCAATTTATCTTTACTCATAACGGTAAAGAAAGATTTACCGTATCTGATCCAGAAAACGCTGAAGAAGATAGAATGAATAATAGGCTTGGTCACATCAATGCAATTACTGCTATCGGTTTTTCTTCAAAAAATAATGTTCCAACTAATGATATTGATGACATAAAGATTGGAAAATTTGGTGTGGGCTTTAAGGCTGTATTTCAATACACAACTACTCCTGCTATATATGACAAGCCATTTTGTTTTAAGATAGAAGATTATATTGTTCCAACAAAGTTGAATGATACTACATTGCAAAGAGAAGGTAAAACCGTCTTTGTAATTCCTTTTGACAGAAAGGATATTGACGCACAACAAGCATATGAGGATATTGAACAGAAAATCTCATCATTAGACTATCCTCAACTTTTCCTGCGCAATATGCAGACTATTAGTTGGAATACGCCTACACAACGAGGAAAAATTGCAAAGCAGCTATTAGAAAAATATGATACTTATCGCAACATTACGACTGCTCTTTATGAGCTTAATAGCACAAGAGGTTCACAAAACAAAATACTACTGTTGTCAAGAAATGTAACAGTTGCTGATACTGATAATAAACATATCATCTCAATTGGCTATTTTTTGAATGAAAAGGGTCGCATTGATACAGAATGTCGTCCAAACATAAATTGCTTCTTTCCAACACATGAGAACATTGATACATGCTACATTATTCATGCCCCTTTTGCACTTGTCGATAACCGACAGCAAATTAAGCGAAATAATAATGTAAATGACTCACTGTTTAAAAGTATCGGAGAATTGGCTGCGGACAGCCTTGTCGTTCTTAAAGAAATAAGTATAAAGAATAAACGTCCCTTACTTGATGACAATATTTTTGCATTAATGCACCATAATCTAGAGTCTTTCGAAGAAAAGAAGAATTATTATTATTGGGAGCAGCCAGAAAAGAAGAGCTTTGTCGACTATTACATGAAGATAGTTGACAACGAACCTATATTCTTTTCTAAACAAAAAAAATATATAACTAAGTCTAATGGCTGGTGGGGAGATGATGGTATTAGAAAACTCCTTTCTACAGAACAGTTAGACTATCTTACAAAAAGTAAAAAGGACAATTATGTTAAAATTGACAATGAAGAGATTAAATACGACTTTATTCTCTGTTCATTAAATACTCGCAATGCAGAAGACATGAAGCGCTATGGTATAGATATAATGTCTGATTCCAAGTTTGCAGAATATTTGAATGTACATTTTATGAATGCGCAAAGTGAGGAATGGTTAACAAAATTGTACAAATACATACTCGATAATCGACTCACTGAAAAATATCAGAAAAATGCTGGATTAACAAGTGAGGCTCCAATGCTTAACGCTCCAATTATAAAAAATGAATGTAACGAATTTGTTTCACCATATAGAGGAGATAAGTTATACATATTTTTCAAATCTGAGAACATTGTTTCTCCAGAGTTTACCATAAACAGCAATTTATATGAAAAAAACGAGCAATTCCGTTCGATAATTAAGCAATTAGGAGTAACAGAGCCTAGCATCTATGATCAAATTCGAATTCAATTAGCAAAAGATCTTAACAAAGAAGAGCTAAATCATTTGCTTAAAACAATAATTAAATATAATAATGATTGTGATGAGAAAGCTCATCACACACTCTTTTTGTTACTCAAAGATAAGCTATCACTTTATTGCAAGACAATAAATGATATTACAGAAGAATCAATTCCATGCCATATAGATCAGATGATAGATGATTCTTCGATGTTGATAGAATATTATTCTTGCACAAGCATCAAAAACAAGCACTATATCGACAGAGAATTCTATAGTGAAACAATTGAAGCCGTTGGGGAAAGAACATTCAACAATTTTCTCAATGACTTTAACTTTTGCACTTTGCCTCCGGTAGTCTCTGAAAATGCATATTTAACAGAAGAAGAGCTTTCTTTACGTCCTGATAAATACTACTCCAACATGAAGGAAGTAGTTACTTTAGAGGGATTAAACGATGTTTTGAAGAATATTGTACAATCAAATAGAGCAAAAGAATTGAGCCATTATATTTGGGAGTCTCTTATTAAAATATTAAAGAAAGATCTTTCTACTAGTGAAGGAAAGAAACTTTTTTCAAATGATAGTGGAAGTTATCACTATTATAAGTGGCACACACAGGTTTGGCAAAGTTGTACACTTAGAGAATGGCTGAGACAATATAAATGGCTATATATTGATGGACAACTGAAATCCATAGAGGATGGGGTATATGTTGATGACCTCATACCTGAGATGTACACTTATAATGAAAGGCTTTATTCACTTCTTTTGATTAGAAATTCGCCAATAATTGAAGAAGAGGAAAGCATTAAACAAATGTCAGAAACAACTCAACAGAAATTTTTGTATGGCGAAATTGCGAAGAATAATGGTGTTTCTTCACCAGAGGAGTTGGAAAAATTAATTCAAGCTGGTCGTTCTGCTCTCCAAGCAAAGGAGGAACAAAAAGCCAAAGAAGAAAAACATGAGAAAACGTCTTTACAGAAAGACTTGCCAAAACGCGAGAAATCAGAGAAATTTTCCAATAAAGATTTCTCTGAAGAAAATACGTCCTCAAAAATAGAGAAGCATAAACAAACAGTTCCAAAATCAGCCAGTTTAGAGGATGTATTAACAGGTTTTGAGGAAAAGGCTAATCTTCAAAGAGAAGAGATAGAGCAAGTTATGACCTTGCGTGAGATGATAGAAAATTCTAAAAAATATTCATATGGCTGGCTTAAGGCTTTGATGACATTAGAAGTACAATCTACGGGTATTGAATCTGCCAGTGGTAAACGTTCTATAAACATTCTCTTTGATCGTATTATGTCTGATACAGAACATGTTAATCGGATAATACTAACAAGTGCCTCACGAAACATACCAAATATGATAGAGGATATTGATGGTATTCCTGTCACTTTCTTTTTCCGAAATGGCGAAAAGCAAACTGTGGTATTTGACAATGCTAGTGTTAAGGAAGATGCTTTAATCGTTCGTGGTAATAGTTCTTTGGAACCAATAATTAAGTCGATAATTAACAATATTTCCATAATATATTGTGCAAGTATTGATATTGAGAAACCAATTGAATTGATTAAGAGATGGAAAAGTCTCATAGAAGAACTGCCATTTAAATCGGATGACGAATCTGTCAAGGACAACCTGCGCTCTGACCTTAAATTCATATTTGGTCCTCCAGGTACTGGTAAAACTACTACATTGGCAAAACGAATAATAGGGTTGATGGATCAAACTAAACAATGCCGTATATTAGTACTTGCTCCAACTAATAAGGCATGTGATGTTTTAGCCAAGAAAGTTCTTGAACTTGAACCAGAAAATGATTATTGGCTTTGGAGATTTGTATCAACAATGGATCCTGAGCTTGAAAATGAAGAAATTGTCTATCAGCGAAATTCAGATATTATGCGCCAAGATCAAGTTTGTGTAGTATCTACAATAGCGCGTTATTCATTTGATGGTTTTGAAGATGGAATGCTTAATTCTATAAATTGGGACTACGTCATAATAGATGAAGCATCAATGATTCCACTTTACCAGATACTTCCACCTCTCTTCAACGAACAAAGTGTCAAAATCTGGATTGCTGGTGACCCTTTTCAGATAGATCCAATCGTAAATATTGATCTTTGGAAGGATGAGAACATATACAAGATGATAGAACTTCGAAATTTTGCAAATCCGAAGACAAGCCCCGTTCAATTTGACGTAGAATTACTGATGACACAGTATCGTTCTATACCAGTCATTGGTGAACTCTATAGTCAATATATGTACCAAGGCAAACTGTGTCATGATCGTTCTGCAGCTTCACATAGAGTACTAAATATGGGTATTCAAGAAAGCCCTTTGAATATTATAAGCTTTCCAGTAAACAAAGACTCAATCTTTGAAACAAAAAGGCTCATGGGTTCAAATATTCATATATATTCAGTACTATTTACTGTTGAATTTTTAAAATATATAACAGGGCAGCTTAGCAAGGATTGTTCAAATAAACCTATAAGAATAGGAGTCCTTAGTCCATACGGAGTAGAGATACAATCTATAGAAAAATTGTACAACCAAACTTGTCTGCCTTATTCAAATATAACAGTTGATTTTGGTACTTCGCATGGATTTCAAGGTGACCAATGTGATATAGTAATTGCAGTAATGAACCCTCCTGCTTCTGGGTTAAAAAGGAATGCAGAACTTACGTTCATCAATAAGCCCAATATTTTAAATGTGGCTGTAAGTCGAGCTAAGGATTATCTATTCATATTAATGCCAGGAAAAGAATACGAATTATTTCCTATGCTCCATGAATTGAAGAAGCTTGGGAAAATTATGGTTTCTACAAGATGCAATAATTTCTACACATCTGACGAAATAGAAAAGATAATCTTTGGCAATATACATTATATAGAAGATAACACATATGTAACGGCACATCAGACTACAAATGTTTATTCTGATCCGTTAGCAAAATATGAGGTTCGAGTTGATGACCAAGCATTAGACATTCAAATTAACAGATAAGTAATTAGAAAACAAAAGATTAACAAACTTCCTTATCATACCAGTTAAGAACTTTAAAATCAAGCAGGAAGAGGAAAACTTCCTGCTTTTTTGGTGCCCATACAAAAACTTTTTCAACGATGCAGATAGACTGCACAATTAAATAATACCTTTGCATCAGAAGTAAAACATTAATTGAAAAAAGGTATGGGACTATTCGATTTTTTATTTTCAAGCGGCGTTTCAAACTGCCAAAAGAAAGCGCATCGCAACGCTGGTAATAATACCTCAGACCATGAAAATTATGCTCGTGGCTATGAAGATGGTTATGATGACTGTTGCAGTGACCATGATTGTTCTTACAATGACTATCATGATAGTGGTTATTGCGATCGTGACGAGTTTGAAGGTTGTGAGAATGATGAATGCTATGACGATAATTGCGGTTGGTAGTCACCTTATGAAAATGGATTATTCACATTATTATATTATAAGGTTATGAAGAAAATAGCAATTCTTTTAGCAGCTACAATGGCTTTCGCCATCAATAGCAATGCGCAAAGTATGCAATCTGGCTATAAAGGCCATGTTGACGCAGGTTATTCTGTTGGTATCGGTGACTATGACTTTGGTCGTTTTGAGGTCAACACAACACATGGCTATCAAGTGAATCCTTATATCTTCCTTGGTGCTGGTACTGGCTTGCATTTTATGTCATCTTACAAAACTGGTGATATGGAAATACCACTTGATGTAAGAGACAGTAAAGTAGATATTCCGGTTTTCGCAAACTTCCGCAGCAATTTCACGAAAGGCAAGATTTCGCCTTTCTTTGACATCAAAGGAGGAACGTTTGTTACCAATAATGGTGGTCTATACGTGATGGCTTCATTGGGTGTAAGATATGCTCTGAATAGCAAACAGGGACTTAGCTTATCTGTAGGATATGCTGCTGAGAAACTTGAATTTGAAACATTTGAACGTTTCAATAGCAGATATGATATGAGTTATACTCGCAAGCCTGCTACATATGATACAGAGTCTGTTAGCGTCAAACTTGGATTTGATTTTTAAAAGAATAATGTATATCAAAACAATATAGAAAAATGAAAAAGTTTATTTTAGTTGCATTTGCTGCATTATTTGTATGCAGTGCGGTAGATGCTCAAATTCTGCGAGCAGATGAGTTGGAAAAGTACGCAAAAGAAAAGTATGGAGAGAAATGGGTTGATGCAGCAACCAATCTCGGTACCCAGTTGACATTGGATAAGAACAATGCCATCACCTATACTCAGGTAATCCCTGCTGAAGGCAAGACCAAAGATCAGCTTTATGTGTTGCTTAACTATTGGTTCACCGCAACTTTCAATGATGCGAACTCCGTCATCAAATTGAATGACAAGGAATTGGGAACAATCATCGCACAGGGTTTTGTAGAGAGTATTGCACAACATGCAGGTGGTACTAACGCTTACAACGTTAATTTACGCCCTGTTATCAAATGTGATATAAAGGACAATAAGGTTCGTGTTACCTACACAGTACCATTCTATTCTGTCAATGTTGCCGTTGGTGGCGGTTGGATGGGTGCAATGGGAGGCACTATCCCTACCCGTTCTGATCAGAATTGGACACTGGATAAATGTTATCCTTTTGCTAAGAAGGACTCTCACAAGAAGACTTCCTGCAAAGCACTTGTCATGGCACACGCCTACTCTAATGTTGTAATGGATAAGATTGAGGAGTGCATCAAGAATGGCTTATCTGGTAATGAAAACGACAATTGGTAAATTCAAAATAACAAGAACATTATGAAAAAGTATTTATTTTTCCTTCTTACCCTCGTGGTAGCATCTTTTGCATTCATATCATGCAGCAGTGACGATGATGACAATGGAGACTATGATAAATCTATGATTGTAGGAACCTGGGAGATGACTGCATTAAAGACATCTGAGTCTGGCACTTATGTTGATTGGCCTTTCAGAAAGACTTACGCCACATTCAATGCTGACGGTTCTTATTACGGCTCAGGATATTTCGGAACTGGTCGTGGAACATGGTCTTTGAAAGGAAACACACTAAACACATATGTTGAAGGTGAACTATTTGCTTCTTATACCATCATTTCTGCGACTTCTACTGTTTCAGAAATGAAGATGTCCATAGGTGACGAATCCATTTGGGTTAAATGCAAGAAGCAATGATGCTAATCAAGCACTACTTTGTAATGCTTTGAACATACTTCAGAAGGATGACAGGGTCAAACACCTTGCCATCCTTTTTTGTTGTCAGGTGCAGATGAGGGCCAGTTGACATACCGGAACTTCCAGATACCCCAAGCACCTCTCCTGCATTGACGAACATCCCCTTTGAAACCCAGAAAGCAGAAAGATGGCAATAGCTGATGGTATAGCCAGCAGTTTTAACTGTGACATACTTACCTGAGCGATTATCATGACCAACGCCAGTCACTTCTCCTGGAAACATGGAAAACACTTTCTCGTAATGGGCTGCCTGATCCACGCCATTGTGCATGATGGTCTTGTGCTTCACCGGGTGATTACGCATTCCAAACCTTGAATTGATCTGAATGCTTTTCAACGGAAACGAAACCCTGAGATAAGGGAGAACATCTTGGGAAGAATCAGGAGGCAGAGAATCTGCCTTCATCACAGAGTCCACAGAAGCAACATGAGTTGTTTCTTGTGGACTCTTCTTTTTAGATATACTATGCTTCTTCACATACCCAATCGTATTGAATTGGGCATGTGAAGGAGTCTTTGTAAGCATCATTGTCAGTATCAATATGAGTGTCTTTATTGCTTTCATGTTGCAAAGGTAATCAGACTCAGCAAAACTACACGAAAGAAGTTACCTCTTCCCTATTAACAGCGAGAAAGGCGAAGCTGCTATTGAGATAGAAAGAAATCTGGCCATCAAGTTCATCAACGACAACATCGAGAAGGACGAATGGCTGGAAGAATATTTCCCGAAACAGATGGAAGTCTATCACAACGCCATCGAACAGACCAGGGAGCAAATCCTCAACCAATTAAACTTGTAAACATAAAGCTATGGTAGAGTCAAAACAGGATAAGATATTCAATACTAAGGTCATACCGATAATGAATAAAGTTCGGAATGACCTACAGAACAAGCTTGCAGACGAGTTGCGGTCAAACTCCAATTCGTTTGCAGGTCTGATGGCAGCAGCAGCTGGACCTGACGGTGGTATGGCATCCATGCAGGCGCAAAATGACACTCTCAAATACACCGGCAAATGGACATCCAAGACCACGGAAGACTATATCGCGATGGTCAAGAAAGAGTTGAAGCGACAGCATATCACGGTCAATGCTTCCATGGAACAGAAGATGATCGATAAGATGATAAAGGACAAAATACCGAAATCATCCATCGACTACATCATTCGAAAGGCAGCCACCAGTACCATCTTCTACCTACCGCAGGAAGTCGCAAAATCGCCATTGGAGCAAAAGATAGACTCAGAAGCAGAGAAGCGGTATAAGCCATCGGTCTGGGAAAAGAACGCAGGTATTGCCCTTGGCTCAGTAACCGACCTTGCCTGTATGGGAGGATTGGGTGGTGGTTTGAAGACAGCCGCCACATGGATAGGAAGCGACATGCTCGTAACCCATGTTGGCGATAAACTCAATGACCGCTCCGATGTTCCCATGATCATTGCACCGGGAAAGGAGGATGAATACAGACGAACGCAGCAGGAAAAGAAGAAACAAGCGGAGCAGAAACCACAGAACAAGCCACAATCTGAGGAAGCACAGCAGGCAGAACCAACAGAAGAAGTGAACCAATCTGAAGGTGAAGCCAGCAACACGCAGCCCGAACAGACTAACATGAACGGTTGGCAAGGGCTTCTCACATCATTCGGCCTCAACGGTATCAGCGATATAGGCCATAATCTAGGCTATGTATTGGCCATGCTTCCTGATATGCTAGTCGGCATGTTCACTGGTAAGACCAAGTCCATCAATATCAAGGACAACATGATGCCTATTGCAAGCATTGTTGCAGGTATGTTTGTCAAGAACCCGATTCTCAAAATGGTACTTATAGGCATGGGAGGCATGAATCTTCTTAATAAGGCAGGACATGAAGCCTTGGACAACTTCAAGGCACAGGATCATCCGCAACAAGCTGGTGGCAGAGTCAACTATCGCATCTATCCCGAAGAGCCTCTGAATGCACGTATCCAGAATCCGGAGATAAGAGCCAACTGCCTGATAGCAAACATTGATAGAGTGCCCTGCACCATTGCTCTTCCTGAAAGAGTTGTGGATGCCTACCGTCAAGGAGCGCTGCCTCTCAATACCCTTGCTAATGCGGTGCTGGCCAAGAACGACCAGATGCGACAGATAGCATCCGAGAAATACGAGGCTGGCGAACGACAGACAGTCATCGAGAGACCACTTGCTCAAAGATAACATAGAACAAAGATGAAAAGATACTGGTATAAATTCCGTGTCAAATACGGCAAAGCCCTTGACACCGGAAAGAACAAGAAAGTCAGTGAAGAATACCTGGTCGATGCCGAGAGCTTCACCGAGACTGAGAAACGTGCCACCAAAGCTGCTACAGAGCTTATCAGTACCAGAGACTTCGACATCATAGCCATCTCACGTGAACCTATCACGGAGATTCTGAAAGAAGACGAGAATGAAGGCAACCACTGGTACAAGACCGTTGTCTCCCTTGTCACTGAGGATGAAGACACTGGCGTAAAGAAGTTCTCACCACAGACCATCTACGTCAATGCTCCTTCGACAAAGGAAGCAGACCGCATGCTACGTCAGCACATGAGCAGCAGTGTGACAGAGTGGGAAATCAAATCCATAGCCGAGACCAAGGTTCTTGGAGTTCTTGGCTATAAGCAATGATCACAAAAACAACATATCCATGACAGAAAAGAATCAGCAAGAAAAGATGGCTGCAGAACGTCAGGTGGAACTGTTCACCAAAGCGTTCGGGAAAGCCAAGGAAGATAATGGCATTTGGCTGGACAACAACGGCCGCAAGGCTCCTGGACTCTATCAGAAGAATTTGCAGGTATCTGCCTTCAATGCCATCATCTTAGGAATGCACGCCGATCAAAACGGCTACAAAACCAACCAATATACGCTTTTTTCGGAAGCAAAGAAACGTGGCGAGTCTGTTCAATCAAAAGAGAAAGGAGTACCATTCCTTTGGTACAACTGGAACGAGTATGTCAACAAGCACAACCCTGAGGACAAAATCAGCCGTGCAGACTACCAGACTCTCCCTTCAGACAAGCAAGCAGACTATAAAGGTATCAGAAGCCGTGAAGTAAGAGCCTTGTTCAATATCGAGCAGACTACCCTACCCATGGTTGACAAGACCTCCTTTGAAGCAACAGTCCAGGAATATGGCAGGTTGAATGACCGAAAGGATGTAGAGTCAGCCTCCACCGCTATTCGCCAAGGTGTAGAAAAGCTTCTGGAAAAAGCACGTGAGAACATGGTCGAAATCCGCAGTGACTCTACCGGTGTAGCACATTACGACAGCAAGAAAGACATTGTCTTCCTGCCAAAAGCATCTTCCTACGAACACTATGAGGATTATGCCCGTGATGCAGTTTCTCTGCTTGTCACAGCCACTGGCCATGGGCAGCGACTGGCTCGTGAAGGTATGGTAACGAAGAACGGAAAGGTCTCAGCAGAGGATTCCATGAAGCAGGAGCGTCTGGTCACAGAGGTTGCTACCGCCGTAAAACTCCAGGAATTGGGAATCTCAGCCAAGCTCTCCCCAGAAAGTATGGCGATGACCGACTATTGGGCAAGAGAACTGAAAGAGAATCCTTGTCTCATTGATATACTGGAGAGGGATGTCAACAATGCCGTAGATATGCTCCACAAGGCAGAACGTGGCGAAAAGGTTGAATTGAACAGCAAGACTGTCAGAAATCAGGCAGATGCCATCAAGAGCATCCTTCCAAAGCACTACTATGTGGCTGACGAAATCAAGACCCTTCCCAACAAGTCCACCAAGGAGTTTGTCCTCGTAAAGGATGCAGAGGGAAAGATGGCAGATGTTGTCCTTCCAGAAGGTGCATCGCTGGGTATGGATAGCGACATTCCTGGTATGAAGAAAGGTCGTATCGAACATGCCCTGCAGAAGGAAGGCTATGAAACCGTCACCTTCTACAATGTTGATGGTTCCATGGGTTACCGTCCTGACGACAGTTTCTTTGACGGCAAGGCTGTCTCAGTTGCCAGACTGAACAACTGGAGCCTGGAGACCATCACCCTGCTTGATGTCTCAGATGCAGTGAAACGCTCTGGAGCCGTGGACTTCGACAAGATTCTGATGCTGCGTGACGATGAAGGCAAGTGGGCACTCTATCTGAAGCCTGAGAATGAAAAGGCTTTCAGCGTATATCCAGACAAGGCCGATGTCAACCTGTTCTTCACCACAGTAAAGCAAGGAGACGAGGAACTCACTGACACCATGCGCCAGGACATGGCACAGAAATACTACATGGAAGCTTCCAATAAGCCGGAAATGAAGGTTGACCTCTTCAAGAGCAACGTTCCTGCCGAAGAGGTGGACAAAATCCAACGTGTCAACATCTTCAAGACCAAAGAGACGGACAATCAACCGAGTGTCATCCTCTGTATGCCTACAGTGAATGGAGAAAAGCTCAAACCTCGTGAGATTTCACCATCCCAGTGGCAACGTATGTGGCTCGCCGAGAACATGCAGGACTACAAGAAACACCTTGCAGCCAGTCTTTTTGCCGATGTACTGCGCAAAGACCGGACCGACGCAGTAGCTGTAGACACTGAAAAATCGGAGCAGGAAGCCCAGAGCAATGAGGTAAAGCAGAACACCGCTCAGCAAGAGGAAGACAAGGCTACGGAGGAACAGAAAGAGGAAACTCCAGAAAAGAAAGAGCAGAAGCAGAAGGAAGAAAAGGCAAAGGAAGAGAAGACGAAGGCAGAGACAAAGGCTGCCGTTGTAGCTATGACACCGATGTTAAAGCAATTCTACGAGCTAAAAGGCAAACATCCTGATGCAGTGTTACTTTTCCGTTGTGGAGATTTCTACGAGACCTATTGTCAAGATGCCGAGAAAGCTTCAAAAATCCTGGGCATCACGCTTACCAAGAGTTCCCATACCAAGGATGCAGACGGCAAGCCTTTAGCCATGGCTGGGTTCCCATACCACGCTCTCGACACCTATCTGCCAAAGCTCATCCGTGCAGGAGAACGGGTTGCCATCTGCGACCAGTTGGAAGCCCCCAAACGTTCCACAGAGGAAATCTCTCCCTCCAAGGTAGAGAGCCCTCAACAGGAACAGAACAATTCATCAGGAATACACAGATAACATGTAATCATCATGTCAAGAAATCAAGAATATGTAGAACAATATGCAGAGTATGCCATGGAGCAGATGCGCCGATATGGCATACCTGCTTCTGTAACCCTTGCACAAGGCATCTGCGAGAGTGCAAGCGGACAGAGCGAGTTATCCCGAAAGGGAAACAATCATTTCGGCATCAAGGCTACTTCCGGTTGGGTTCAGAACGGAGGCAAGTACCTCGTATATACCGATGACCGTCCCAACGAGAAGTTCTGTCAATATGCTTCTGTTGGCGACTCATACGAGCATCATTCCCAGTTTCTGAAAGGAAACAAGAGATACAGTTCACTCTTCAAGCTATCCCCCGATGACTACAAGGGATGGACAAACGGACTGCAGAACTCCGGTTATGCCTCCAACAAGAAGTACGCTTCAAGTCTTCAGAGCATCATCGAGAAGAACAACCTGCAGAAGTATGACCAGATGGTCATGAAGGAGATGAAAGCGCAAGGAAAATCATTCGGTACCGAAACCAATCCTCGTCAGCAAGGAGAACAAAACAGCCAGAAGACGAGAGTTTCAAAGCCTGCGGAGAGTGAAAAGTATTCCTATCCCTTGAAGAGAAACGAGTTTATGCTCGTCACCTCACCTTTCGGTATGAGAAAAGATCCGCTCAATCCTGCCAACACGCAAATGCACAAGGGTATCGACATTCAAGCCAAGCATGACAATGTACTGGCAACGGAAGACAAGGGCAAGGTTACTCAGGTCAATAACAATCCGAATACTGCAGGTGGTCTGTCAGTCACTGTAGAATACAACAGAAATGACGGCAGCAAGTATCAATGTACCTACATGCACCTGAGCAGCATTGCCGTCAAGACTGGCGATAATGTAAATGCCGGTCAGCGATTGGGCATGACTGGCAATACGGGAACCAGAACCACTGGTGAGCATCTGCATTTTGGAGTGAAAAGCATCTCTGCGGATGGCACGGCACGGGATATAGACCCAGCAGCATATCTTGCAGAAATCTCTCAAAAGGGAAACATCCAGTTGCAGACTCTCCACAACGGCAAGGACATCACCGCTCAGTACAAGGTTAGCAATCCTGCCTCACAAGGCGAAGTGACTGACACAGCACAAAGTCCTGAAGACTGGATGAAGAAGCTTCTGTCATCTGAGGACAGCGGAGTGAAAATGCCAGGCGATGACCCTGTCATTGAGATGGCTATGACCATGTTCACCTCTCTCATGGCACTTGCCCTGCAGATAGACAACAAAAGCGAAGAAGAGAAAATGCAGACTGTGACCGACACGGTTGTCAGCAAGAGCATCGACCTCTCCTCGCTCCTTCCCTCTTATAAAGCCTGTTCCGTGAACATTCAGGATGGTAAGCCTTATCTCCATGTAGATAACGGAACCATTCAGTTTACAAGAGAAATAACCCAGACTGAAATGACGAAGCTCCAGCAGACACTCAGCAATGCCGATTTGAGCACTGATGACAAGCGCAGAGGTGTTGCCTCTATCATCCAGGCAGCGACAGTATCTCAGCAGATGTCACAGAACTATCAGAAAGGCGTTGACAATCAGCAGGACAGACAGGAATCTGTTCAAATCAAATAATGAAGTAAAACAATAAGCCAAGTTTATTATGATTAAATGTAATGTAACCGTATGCGGCACGGTGTGTCGCCAGGCACAGATGCGTGCCAATAAGGAAGGTAAGCAGTTTATCTCTTTTGGAATCAGCGTAGTGGTTCAAGCCAAGACCGGTATCAACAAGACTGTAGAAATCAGCGTGGCCAAGGATGGTGACAACCAGGCTGAACTGGTCAACTATCCCGTAGGTTCCCGTATCGAGGTGGCAGGAGTTCTCCAATTCCATAAAAAAGGCGATGCGCTTTACCTCAATCTCTCTGCTTCGGGAGTGAATACCTTCAATGCAGGAAGCCAGGACGCAATCACCGGCACCATTGAGTTCAGAGGAACTATCGGTAAGCAGGTTGATGTGAAGACCGACAAGAAGGGCAAGCCTTATACCCTATTCTCTGCCTACAGCAGCGAGAAGGATGGTGACAACTATGCCTACACCTGGATTCGTTTCATGCAGTTTGACACCACAAAGGCAGACTGGGTACAGGCAAAGGCAGGCATCAATGCCAAGGGTGATTTGCAGGTGGGAGCCTACAACGACCGCCTCGACCTCACTTGCCGTATCACTGAGCTTACTCCATGGGATAAGAAAGCAGCATCCACCAACCAATAATGAATGAGTATGGCTGATTACAAGAAATATAATACTGATGGCCGTAGCAGTGAAGACCGGGCTTTGGACAAGTTCGCCGAGATGATGATTGAGAAGATCAACACCTTGCAGAACGACTGGAAGAAGCCTTGGTTCACTGAAGGTTCCCTGACATGGCCTAAGAACCTGTCAGGGCGTGAGTATAACGGCATGAATGCCCTGATGCTCATCATGCACTGTGAGAAACAGGGATATAAGTTGCCTGTGTTCTGCACCTTCGACAGAGTGGCCGGTCTGAACTTCAACAAGGACAAGCAAGGGAAAAGACAGCAGGTTAAGGACAACAATGGTGAAGCTTTGCCCCAGGTGACAATCCTCAAAGGCGAGAAGAGTTTCCCTGTTTTTATCACGACTTTCACCGTTGTGAACAAGGAGACAAGAGAGAAAATCAAATACGATGACTACCGCCTGATGTCCGAGGAGCGACGCAAGGAGTATAACGTATATCCTAAATTGCAGGTTTACAATGTGTTTAATGTGGCGCAGACCAACTTGCAGGAGGCTCGTCCGGAACTCTACAAGAAACTGGAGGCAGCTGCAGGAGTGAACAGACCTTTGAATCAGGGTGATGACTTCTCCTTCCCTGCCATGGATAAGATGATCAAGGAAAACGGATGGATCTGTCCTATCAAGCCTGTCTATGGTGATAATGCCTACTACAGTATTTCGAAGAATGAGATTGTCATTCCTGAGAAACGCCAGTTCAAGGATGGAGAGTCCTTCTACACCAATCTCGGACATGAGATGGCTCACTCTACGGGGTCAGAGAACCATTTGGGCAGATTGAAACCTGCATCTTTCGGAAGCGCAGAATATGCCCGTGAGGAACTTGTTGCTGAACTGAGTGCCGCTCTGGTGGCCCAGCGTTTCGGTATGACCAAGCACTTGAAGGAAGACAGTGCCAGTTATCTGAAAAACTGGTTGGACAGTTTGAAAGAATCGCCTGAGTTCATCAAGACTACGCTTACCGATGTGAAGAAGGCTTCTCACATGATCAACCAGCATATCGATGCCATGCAGCTGAAAATAGACCAGGAACAAAGTCAAGAGGCTGAGCAGAAGCAGGAGAAAGCTCCAATGATGTATTACGCATCAGTGGCGTATCTCCAGACTACCGATGCTACAGACCGTCTCGACAAGTTCAAAAATGACGGCAACTACGATGCACTCCTTACTGAGGCTAAGGAATACGACCAAGGTGATGCTCCTGACCTCTCCAAAATCAATCTCTCACCAACTAAATACCGTGGCGATGACCTCCTTGTTGAGGATGAGCATTATGCTGTGGTATATAATCCGACTGTTGGAGGCACATACGATGTGATGCGCAAGGTAAGCGCAGAGGAAATCAAGGATAACATCATCCGCTATGGTCTCCCTGAGGATGCAACAGACGACGTGAAGGAAGTTGCTAAGCATATGGAAAAAGAAGAGGTTGTTGCTCAGGAAGAAGAGCAACATTACCATCGAGGACGATAATATACTCCATTAAATTATAGGTGACACAAGCACCACACATTCTCTTTTCGGGTAGTAGGTAAATACTAATCGGGGGCTTTACCTACTACCCGATTTGTTAATAACTTAATCCACTTAAAAAAATACGGCTATTTTATAATATAGCCTTTTTTGCTCAATCTTCTGTAAATAGACCCGTTTTGGGCATTTTTAATGAAATTGGGCACAGCTTTTTTGAGATAATTCATCACAAGAGTTGCTTTTTCGTGAGAATTAATATTTTGTTTGTTCAGTATAGTTAATTCCTTTTCTAAAGGTTTACTCTTGGTACTATCAAGCATACGCAAAGAAATTATGATTTGACTTACTAATGTATTAACGTTTGCGACACCTACAAAAATTCGATTGTCAGGTTGTTGATCGCCTAATAAATGTACATTATAAGCCATTGATGCAAAAAACTGGGCATATTTCGCATCAATTCCACCATGTGCGAAACCAAGTATTTTCTCTGTCTCTTCGTTTATTTTATGATTTCTCCTTTTCTGTTCGGATTTAACTAATAACTTAATTTCATTTATAGTTTTTTCTTCATCGATATAATTTAATCTACAATAAGTTCTTATATGTCTTTCTAAATAAGGGCTCCATGGTTCTACGTTATATCCCCAATGAAATAGCAGTCGATGATAATTTGGTGTTGCAATCTTGAAGTTCGGATATTTACGTTCTAAATATCGATGGAACATGGTATTATCTATCATATCAGAACTTATAAATTTAGTCCAACTTTTGTTTGAACGTGTATCTTTACTTCTGCTGAATAGCTTAATATTGTATTCAAATCCGAAAACGTCCATCATATCTTCACAGTGCGCAATAAATGAGCTGTGTGCCATTGTTGAAATGGCACACGCAAAAATCAGAAATGCGAAGATTATTCTTTTCATCAAATTCGTTTAAAAAATATTCTTTATATAAGACCACGTAGATTCCCACCAAGACGTTTCGCCTCCGGAATTGTTATCTACATTTTTATCTTTAATGATATCATCTTCTTTTTTCGCATCATCATTTGACGAGAACCAACTACTTATAGAAGACCATATCTTACTCCACCAAGAAGGATTATCATTAATGTCTTCTGGTTTCTTATCAGCTTTTTCAATATACAGATATTCATTCTTAGCATTAGAATTTGCAAACGAATACCTCTTGGCATCATATATCATATATGGTGTAAACGTATTTAGATCATCATCATATTTATATACTACCTGCAGATTATTTGCAAATACTAATCTCAGATAATAACCTTTTTGAAGGTCTGAATGATGAACTTTATACTTAAGTGTGTCGCCATAAAACTCTACCGTTAAATCCTCAGAACTCTTACTAAATTCCTTGTTCATTTCACTAATTTTACTAAAAGAAAGTTCTGTTCCAGATTCTGGCAGAGCATGATCTTCACAAAAATCAATGATATCATCAATATCGCTTTCAGTCAGAGTAAATTCACTTTGCCTTGGCCATGATTCATCTTTGATCTTTGCTAAATCAAGATTTGCTTTTAATTTATATGTACCATCACTTAATGTCTCTACATACAAGAATTTGAGGTTTTTATTTGCTTTAAAACAATCAATATCGTTAATTTCCTCTTCTGTTATAGAGTTGCAATCAGTAGCTTTTAATTGATGAATAATAACCTCTTTATTATCATGTTCTTCCAAATACATGTATACGTCATTTGATGAAAAAAGAGTTTTATTAGACAACAGCAAATGGAAATCATCATTAAATTTCTTTCCAATCCAAAATGTGTACCATGTCCTTTTATAGCAATCTATGAAATCCAAATTCCGATTAATTTGCTCCCAAGGGTTTGATTGAGAATAAATCAAATAAGTCAAGAAGGAATCAAAACTAACGGAAGTCGTATTCTTAAATGTTTCAAGTATAGCTCGATAAACAGGAGGAAATGATTTTGCATATGGCAAAAGATTTGCTGCTGCCATGAACAAAACATCTCTATCTGATGCTTGCGGATCATCTATACCTGCTCTTATTAATTGAAAACCTTTTTCTGCTTCTCTTAATTCGTAAATGTAAACCATTGCACATTGAAGAACAGCAGCACTATTACTTGGTAAATTTTTTATTGCAACAGAAACTAGTTCTTCTTTTTCGCCAGCAGAAAGAGTCTTGTCATATGTTAACATAGCCAATGCAATACAGCCACTTCTTTCATCATATCGAAGAATTGGTGTCCTTTTATACATCTGAAGATATATTGAGAATTGCATTTTTGCATTTGAATAATCGCCCTTATCTAAATATGCCATACCTAAATGATAGTAATATTCAGGTATTTGCTTATATACTTCATAATTATCTTGCAAAAGTCTTAATCTTCTAGAGGCATCAGCAATTGTAATATAGTCATTGAATATATTTGCTGTTGCTTCGGTTAAACGGTCGCTCTCGTTTAAATGGTATTTGTTATATAAATCAAAGACAATTCCTTGAGCTGATTTGCGCAATTCATTAATTGTTTGCATATCTTCCTTGCGTAGTTCCCACATTGCTTGAAGCTCTTCAATGTTCTGCTCACCCTGCATGGTTTTATATTCAACAACAGATCGGGCAGCAGAGAGTAACGATTGAAAAGCAAGTTGTGGACCGAATCCACCATTGCCTGTCAAAAGCATTGTTGGACTCAGTGCATTAGAAATAGCAGCCCATTTCATATTATCTCTTTTTATGGACTGAATTCGTCTCATTAAATTCCTTTCTTCTTCCGTTATCTCAAACTTACTAACAGCATCCATTAAGTCTATTCTAAAATCCCTGATTTCAGGCAGACCTATAATTTGCTGCATTGTCAGATTATTAATAAGCTGATCAGATTCATGTTCAAGAACAGACATAGACTTATTATGAACAATATTAGTCAAACTATTTATGCAGTAATTCATTTGCGCTACTACATTTTCATCATTTGTCATACTATTGCTCTGTCCCCATACTTGGGTACAAGAAAGACAAAATGCAATTAATGCATATATACTTTTTTTAAAATACATGCTATCGTTTTTAAGAATTTAAATTACTCGATATTTTTTTACCTTGCAATGAATTTGACTCCGGAAATAAAATGATCCATGCCAGACACAAGCTAACAATCCTTATACTATTTAGATTTCCAGAAACTTGTAAATTTATAAATACTATACTCCAGTATTACTATTTTGTTGGCCAAAGTAATTCCGTCACATTAACGTCAAGTAACATTGCTGTTTCTCTCAGAGTTTCTAAATTTGGTTGCATGGTGTTTGTACACCATTTTGAAACAGTCCCTTCATCTTTGCCAAGTTGGTTTGCCAACCATCTGTTAGTTTTCTTCTTTTCAGCAAGAACAACTTTAAGGCGATTAATATCTTTAGTCATATTCATTCTATTTTTTTTAGCAAAAGTAGATTATTTAATTTATTGTACCAAATTAATTAAGAATTATTATCCAAATATTTAAAGAATCACGTCAAATGTTTGAATTATAGTTCAATCTTTGGCCACAAAAAGGCCAATATTTGACAGTACTTTGAGAATGTTTAGTATAATTTATACTAGAAATGCGTCCCCCACATAGCATACTTTTTTAGATGATGTTACTCAGATGAATACATAAGATAATGACTTAAATATGAAGTACAAATTTGGAGGCTATAAAAATATGGGGAGTTTACTCATCACGAGCCAACTCCCCATGGTGTATGAGAGAAGATTTTTAGTGCTTTTACTCAAAAGCTACATTCAGTATATATTATGTATATATGTGTACATGTATTCACGTATTCATGAATACACGTTTCAGCCTATTTCAGCAAGACAACGGTTGTGAAACGGTTTGCCTCATTCGCCGCATATTTGTCTATACCGCCTAAGTTGTAGGCCTTGATCTGGCTCTTATCTACACCTCGCTTGATGAGTGCTTTGGCTATGAACTTGGCACGGCGCTTACCCAAATCCTGGTTGCCGGACTGAGTACCAGTAGCACTATCGGCTGCACCGGATATTTTTATCTTCAGATTCTCCTGCTTAGCCATCTTCGCAATGTCGTCGAGGTTCACGAGCTGTGACTTGTCAACCAATTTATCAGTGTTGAGCTTGAAGAAGAAATACACCGGAACACCGATGCTTACTTTCAGGTGGTCAGAAGATGAAAGGGAATCTGAGCGATAACCATCAGCATTACCTGCTATGTTGCCATCACTGCTGCCCATTGCACCCAGCTTACTGTTGCCATTCATCGAGAGACGGGCACGGAGGGAGTTGAGACCGCTGTAGCTGTTTTTCGGATAGACGGTCTTGCCATCATCATTTCCTGCAAGTCGCTTTTCCAGATGAGCATTCCTATCCCTCATGTAGGCTATGTAGTCCTGGAGGGCGAGATTCTGCTCGATGTAAGGAGTTGCATCCACTACTCTCTTCCACCCCGTCTTGCCTATCGTGAAAGACAAACCAGCTGAAGCGGAAATCATGTTGTCTCCGAACTTGGTTGAGGTTCCAATGCCGTCCAAGTTCCTGGCGGTCAGCATTCCACTCACTTCTCCTACGAGATGAACACGGTCGCTGATGCGGTAACGGGCTTCCACGCCATAGGTAAAGGCAAACGGATGACTGCCACTTGAACCGCCCTGGCAGGTACAGTTGTTGATCCAGTCGGAATTATGAATCATGCCGACACCTACGAAGGGAATCACATCCCAAAGAGGGATTCCGCTTTCGTTCTGACGGATGCCAGAGGTGATGTTGTACAGAAAGTCTGCATGGACAAACTGATACTTCATCGTATGGAACTCTGCATTCTTGAAGCTGAGTCCCTGAAATCCTATTCGTCCACCGATTGCGGGCGTAAACCATTTGCCGACTCCTATCTGCAAGAGAGGAGTGACACGGTCGAACACGTCACCGCAACCAATGGGCGTCCCAAGAAAAGCTGAAGCCCCGCCCTTTGCTTCTATAAACCAATTTCTACCCCAGTTGGCTGCTTCGCTTACATGCTTGAGATATGTAGGATTCACAGGCATGAGCATCTGCTCCTGACTGTATGATTTCTGGATATAAAGACTGTCAGAACTCTGTCCGGCAGTTTGTGCCGAAGCTGTCATTGCTGCCAGGCACATCATTGCTATTGATAATATTTTCTTTCTCATGTTGTTGTCTTTGATGATTGATTACTTGCGTAAACAAATGAGCATAGTGTTACATCTTCTTTCTTCTTCCGACGGACGGAGCGCACATCTTTAGTGCCATTGCCAGGCATCTTCTTGCCCACTCCCTATCGTCTTCATCTGGCCGTTTGCCCCATCCTGAGCCAGGGCTGCCGCCTCCACCTCCATGCGTCTGTGCGATGGTCGTGGCATCATCCACGAAACCGCACACAAGGTTCAAGGCTACCTTGACGACATGGTTTCCGTCTTCTGCCAACTGACAGAGAAGCGTGCCGTCGAAGTCGAGTTTCACGCTGTCGGGAAGATTCGGGAAGCGAGTGGCAAACTCATGTGCCATGGTGTCGAGCATTACTCCGTTGAGATGGTAGCTCATGTTGTGAGCCCAGGAAAGTTCAGACTGATTGGCTTTGTCTTCCAGTTCACTGGCCTGCTTCTCAATCTCTTCCTTGTCCTTACGGAGGGTGTCAAGCAACTGGTTGGTCTCTGAAAGTTTCTTCTCCTTGTCTGCCAGTTTATCTTCCACCATTGCCTTCTGCTGTTCAAGGCTCTGAATCTTATGGGCGATGTCGGCACTGATGTTGTCGCTGTTGGCTTGCAAGGCTCTAAGCGGTTTGAGTTCTGCTTCGAGGCGGTCGATTTCAGCCTTCAGATTCTCTATCATAGAGGTGAATGATTTCTGCTTCTTCTGGGCAATGGAGAGTTCCACGTTCAGATCTTCGAGGGCTTTCCGGGTGTTCAGCATCTGGGCTTCGAGCGTCACGCACTCGTTGGCAAGCCATCGCCGATACTCTTCAGTAGAACGGTGACGTGCTCCAGTCTCTGCTATCGACACCCCTCTCGTGAGTCCCCATTTCTCATTGACCTTGGCAAGCTCGTCGTGCAGGGCAAGAAGATAGTTCTTGTAATCTATGCGGTTCTGACCATGGAAGATTTTCTTGAAGGCGAACTTCTTATCCTTGTCTATCGGCAGAAGCGCACAGTGGACGTGCGGATTCTTCTCATCGCAGTGGACGATGAAGGAGACGATGTTTTCCTCTCCATATTTATCTGCCACAAAGCGGTAGATGTCCTGTGCCCACTTTTCTATTTCGGGCATTCGCCGGATATGCTCGTTACCACCCTTGCTTTCAAAATCTACCTTCTGATTGCCAAAGGCAAGCTCTCGCATGCGTTCCGTTGAACCGCCGAAGATGAAATTCACCACGGTTCGGAAACGTGGCTCTGCCAGTCCTTCGTTGGGGTCTTTAATGCCACGTGAGGCGAGATTTTCTGCCATGCGTCTGGTAAGCGGACGGCTCTTGTCTATCGGGGCGACAATGCCACCTGGACGGATCTCGAAGTTGAGATGCTCACGGCTACGGTCGTAGTTGCCTTCACGCATGGCCTGGTTCCATCCCTTCTCCGTCCAGTCTCTCAACTCCTCGTTGCCTACCGAAGCAAGACCTTTGGTAACCTTGATGTCCATTACCTGTTTTGATGATGTTCCCATATCGTTTTTCTTTGCTATAGTCCTTACTCCAGGAGCCTTTTTCAGTCTTGGCAACACCAGGAAATCTGACCCAGCTTGCTGTTTATCTGATCAGCCCTCCCGACTACTTTTGTAGGTCGGGGTATTAGGCTTCCCAAGACTGAAAAAAAGTGGCACGTGCAAGCACGCTGCCTCACGTTGCTTGAAATCATTCAGCGATGTGCTAACGGGCGTCCTGATCGCCATCAGCGTGCCTCGCATGGAATAAGGGGAATATGACTGTTGTTTTTAATCGTCGAAAGATTCCGCAGGTGCTACCTTTTCGGATGGCTCCCTGGCCTCAGTAAGAGGACGAGGGGGATTCACATAGTAGTTGGATGCGGAGCAGCAGATGTAGTGCTCGAAGATGCAATCCAGGAGTACTATCTCCGCTTTCGAATATCGGGTGACTACTTCGTCCATATAACTCGGCTTGGTGTTGCCACTGATGGCTTTAGCCAGAATGCCAAGAGAATCGATCACTTTGTGCCAGTCCCATACGTAGTCTTTTCCGAAGAGCAGGCTCACGGAATCGGAAAGTTCCTCAGGCAGTTCTTTCTCCTGATTAAGATAACGGAGGATGGACACTGCCAGTGAATCGAACACCAGGGCTTGCTGATTGACAACACGTCTGGCAGGAATGCCGCCATATCCTTCCTGCTTGGCCATGTTCATCTTCAAGTCGTAATAACGGCTGTAGGATTCGGCCACTTCCTTGGCGGTGGATCTGCCTTTGATGAAGCGGATGAACTGCATGGCGCAGAAGTCGAGGATGTCGTCCGGACTCTCGATAAGAAGAGACAGACGTTGCTCCAGGTTGACAGAGAAGATGAAGCTCTTGGAATATGGCTCTACGGAAAGCTGACCAAGTTTGGTGAGTCCGGAGATAAACTGGCGAACCGTGGCACGCTGCCATTGCCACTGACGGGCAAGTTCGGAAATGGTGGCAACAAACTGACCGGGCAACAGCTGTAGGGCTACATCGGTTCCCGGAGACTGATAGGCTCCTGAGGATGCTTTCGAAAGCAGGTCGCAGTAGGCTTCCAGCTTGCTGTAACGTTCCTCTGCTTTCGGCTTCAGAAACTCCAGCAACGAACGGTCAACACCTCTGCATCTGTCTGCTTCGGGTGTTTGTTGATTGGGGTGATGAGTCATTTGAGTCATTTTTGAATTTGGAATGTTGAGCAAGTGGATATGATTCTGTGCCAGTTGCAGGTGGCAACTAATAGTAATTTCTGATAATCAGCGCAAGCAGATCCTTCGGGTTGTTGATGGCCTCAGGATGGCTCTTCATGCTGAGCACTTTTCCAGATGGATAGAACACAGCTGCCACGCTGACAGTAAAAAGGAATAGGTACATGCTGTTCATATAAGGTAAGGCGAAGCAAACCATCGAGAGCAGCAAGGTGGCGAACCACAGTCTTTTTCTCTCATGCAAAAGATGGAAGGTGCTTTCTGCGATTTTCCTGTTCAGAAGCACCAGGGTCAGGAGTGTTGACACTACGACAGAGAGATTGGGAGCCGTGACATGGCAACACCAGTTGATGAAGATAAGCATCAGCACAACCAGGTAAGCATAGAGATTTCTTGCGCTCTGAAACATAGCCATCTTCCACATAAACCGCTTCATGAATCCATATTCTTTCCTGTAAAGGCAGAAAAACGCTGTCAGCAGGAGGAACGGAAAGGCAAACCGGATGAGGGTTAATATCTGTATCATAATTTTCTTTTTTACTTGTTATTACCTTTGTCGAGTGATTCGAGTCGCTCGGCAATTTTGTTGTTTAACTGGAAGTTGTAACTGGGCGACATCTGGTCAACGGTAGGGTCTTTCGCCAGTTCTTCATCAGCTTCGATGAGAAGACGGAGATAGAGATCCACATTTGAATTGTGGTCTGACTTCCCTGTAGGCATGGCTGCAGTCGATTTGCCATGAGGCTTTATCGGGAGCATCGTATCAGGGTCGATGTCATCTGGCAGTTGGTAAGCCGTCTGTATGCTTCTCATCACGAAGATGCAGAAGACTATCATCAGTCCGACAATCGCCTTGGCCATGATGTTTAAATCAAAGAGCATCAGAACAAGCACCATTATCAGGATGGCTATTATATAGAATGTATATACTTTTCGTTTAGTACTCATAATCGCTTAATTCAAGTTTGATGATTCCGAAGGATGCTTTCTCTATAATGTATTCGACATCACGCCGGGTGAGAGTGCCCTTCTCTACTCTACCCTTGGCGCTTGGATCTTTTTTACAAAGAGCTGCCAGACCCTGGTTCAAGTCGTATTCATTGATTTTCCAGGTTCGCTTCTTTCTGAAAGCGTAATGATCTCTGTAACTCTGGAGCGAAAGTCCCTTGTAAAACAGGGGCTTCAACACCCCATCCTGCAGGATTCTCATCTCTACCAGCAGTTCCGTATCTTTAACTATTATCCATGTTCTGTATCTTTGTATGATGTCTGCAATCAGGTAATACGTCTGTTTGTTCATCTAGAGACCGCAGTTGAAATCATTCATGATCTGTACGTGTTCTCGCTTAGCCCGGAACGTGCCGCGACGCTCGTGCAGACGGAGGTCTTCAAAAAGATCTGCCGACATGAGTTCGATGGAGTTGTAAATCGTCACATTCAACTCGTGGATGAGTCCATCGGCGGAAGTCTTGCAGTTAATCTTGAACATCCTTTCGGTGACCGGATAGCAGTAGGCGCAGCATTCATGTCCGAACACCGTATGGACTGATGGCTCCAGATGGTAGAGAATGGCAAGGTCTGCATTCATTTCGAACATATCAATCACCTTGTCTATAGGTTGTGGGATATGCACTTCGTAGGGAAGAATGGCATAATCTTCGTATGCCTTTATCTCGCCAATCCAATAATTGTCAATCAGCTCTGGCAACAGCATGGGGCCGGATGCCTTGAATTTGTAGATAGCTTCCTGTAACATGATAATGAAAGATTAGAGGGTTGATATGTAAAGACGCATCAGCTGGGCTGGAATCTTGTTGGACACTTCCTTGTTGACAAGGTGCTTGCCTTCAAGTCTCGTGATGATGGCAGGATAATCCTTGGCGATGTCCGTCATCAGCTGAGCCTGTTCCGGGGTGAGCATGGCAATGGCCAGCGCATCCATCGAGAGATAGGGCTGCAATATCATCCAGAGATAGGCGTTGGCTTGCATGGCATCTTTGATTTTTCCTTGCTTCAAAACGTCACGGCAAACCTGGGCGTTGAGAATCAGACGGCGGTCTGTTCGCATCGACATGAGGACGAGTGTCTCAGAAGCAGGCAGCTTATTCCTGGAAGCGGATTTGTAGATGGCAGAACAGATGTCTGCCGTTTGGTTGGTGATTTCCGTCATTCCGATGGATGAGCATTCGTCGATATGAGCGAGGAACGTGCGGAAATGGCGGTCTTCCTCATGCAGGAACGCCACGAGTTCCTTTCTGGACTTGATGCCATGCGACTTAGTGCTCAGCAGGAACTTTGAATAGTTGACCAAGGCTCTGTGAACTTCCAAGTCGTAGGCAGGCGATTGATCCAAGGTGGCGAAGAACTTGATGGCATTTTCCTTCAGAGAGCCGAGTTCCTTGTTATCCTTATATAAAGAGGTGTGGAGCTTCACATAAGCCACATCGCTCAAAGTACAGTTGCCAGTCATCCCCAGCAGTTCTGTGCGGATGGAGTCTGAAATCAGATTATACTTCATGGAAAGCCCACTGTGCGCATTGAACGAAGGATCCTTCCTGATGTAGTTCAAGACGGTGTCTCCATACTCGTGCCACTGGTTGATGAAGTCTGCAAGATGCTCTGCATCAGAGTCTGAATGCCCTTTCATTGTCTGAAAGAAAGCCTGGTATTGTTTCAACGCATCTTCAGAAGACTTGAAATCATATTGACGACTTCCACTGCATGAGGTAATCATGAGTAAGGCACATAAAAAAAGCAAGTGAAAGAATAAACTCTGCTGAGTTGTTTTTCTTTCACTTGCTTTACTTTCTTTCATTTGGTTTTTGAGACCTGTTGCTGAAGAGTTACCGAGGCAACCGACAAAACTGTTCAACTGTACTGTATTCCTATTATCCATTGGCATGTAATTGAAAATTTTGCGTGCAAAGATACAGATAAAATTCCACATTAACGACACTACAATCAGACTTTATGTTATTTTATGTTTCATACTCTTTTCAGTATGATTCTTTTAGGAGTGCTCCTAATTTATAAATTAGGTTAAAACCAGTCTGCTGCCCCAACAAAACCAAATAGTATGAATCCATTTCTGAATATAATTTGTATCTTTGCAGAAGAATCGTGCCTGAGCAGGTGTTATCCTGTCGTAAAAAGGCACATAACTATCAAGTTATCAGTCAATAAAACATTTTGATATGGCAAAAGTAGGCTACATCATGGCTATCTCCCAGTACGACAGACTGGAGGAAGACCGAAAGTGGATGAACGACTATGGTTGCATCCGTATCGTTGAAGAAAGTGACGAGAACGAACGCAACAGACCGCTCTGGAAACAACTGATGGTTGCCCTGCAAAGGGGCGACGAACTTGTTATATCCAAGTTTTCCAATGCCTTGCGTGGTAGTCGGGAACTGGCAACATTTCTGGAATTTTGCCGAGTCAAGGTCATCCGTATTGTAAGCATCCATGACCAGATTGATTCAAGGAACGAGCTGTTTCCCGAAACAAGGCCGTCCGATGTATTGGAAATGATGGGGGCTTTGCCGGAAGAGGTTCTTGCCCTGCGTAAGTCTGCGGAGCATGTCGTCAATTTACAGGAGAAGATGATAGTGTCACTACCTCCCGTCTCATCAGCAAAGATGCAGAAGCTCGACAGAGAAAAGACAGTCATCAACCTGTATGTTGCAGGTCATCCCATTGATGAAGTATGGAGAGCCAGCGGTTTCAGAAGCCGAAGCTCTGTGTTCCGCATACTGAACAAGCATGGCATCAAGCTGAACCGTGGCAATCATTCTGGGCCAATCAAGAGAAAGGGCATATCTGACAATCCACAAGACAAAGAATAAATAGCATGAAAAAGATACTGTTCCTACATGGTTTCTTTGCTACTGGCAGCTGTCCGATGGCGAGAGCACTGAGGGAGGCCTTTGATGGGCAAGCCATCGTGCTGACTCCCGATCTGCCTCTCCATCCCAAGGAAGCACTGAAATACATACGCATGCTTATCGACAAGGAGAAGCCAGACCTGCTCATAGGCAACAGTTGCGGGGCTTTCCTTGCACAGATGCTTTCTCCTGTCGTGGGCATCCCTGCCTTGCTCGGTAATCCTCATTTCAAGATGACGGACTTCCTGAGAGAACGCATTGGCGAACATGAGTACAAGGCTCTGCGCATGGACGGTAATCAGACAATAGTCATCAACGAATCACTCATCAATGAGTTTGAGCAGCTCGAAGCCTTACAGTTTGACTATTGTAATCCGTATTACAAGGATCGTGTGTGGGGACTCTTTGGTGAACAAGACACACTGGCTCATTTTGAGCCGTTGTTCTTGCAGCACTATAACAACAGCTATCACTTCCCTGGCGGACACACGCCCACAGAGCAGGAAGTCAAGACTTGGTATGCCCCGTTGGCACAGAAGATGATCATGGAGGTGACTGCAAACCAACCGATGAAGCATCGAGAGCAGAAGCCAAACTTGTTTGGATTATGCCGAGTCGCGACAGAGGAAGACGAAGTCAATTATGCGGCTAAAGATAAGGTGGTAATCGTGACAGGCGGTGCGCATGGCATCGGCAAATGTATCGCTGAGGAGTTCCGCAAGAAAGGGGCTTCGGTGGCGGTCATTGATATGCGAGAGGGAGACCATTTCGTTGGAGACATCTCCAAGAAGGAGGTGTTGGAAGCCTTTGCCGATGAAATAATCGGCAAATACGGTAAGGTGGATTATATCATCAATAATGCCCTTCCTCTGATGAAGGGGCTGGATGTATGTACGTGGGAGGAGTTTCAGTATGCCTTGACAGTCGGGATTACTGCACCTTTCTATCTTGTCAAGCTGCTTGCTCCGTATCTTGCTGAGGGAGCATCAATAGTAAACATATCATCCTCGCGCGACCGCATGAGTCAGCCGCAGACAGAGAGCTACACTGCTGCTAAGGGAGGTATTGCTGCCCTCACCCACGCCCTTGCCGTCACACTTCGTGGCAAGGCAAGGGTCAACTCCATTTCTCCTGGATGGATAGACACGGACTTTAAGGAATACGAAGGTGCAGATGCGGTGCAGCAGCCGGCAGGACGTGTTGGCAACCCGATGGACATCGCCAATATGGTGCTATTCCTCTGCTCCAACAAGGCAGGATTCATCACAGGCGAGAACATCTGTATCGACGGTGGCATGACCCGGCAGATGATTTACCATGGCGATCATGGTTGGACATTAACCGAGATGCAATAATGAAAATCAAAATATAGGAAGACAATGAAGAAGATACTTTTTATCATCGGTTCCTTACGCAAGGAATCGTTCAACAAGAAGCTCGCCAAAGAGGTGGAGCAGATGCTTGCCGGGCGTGCGACGGTGGAATATCTCGACTATTCGGATGTGCCGTTGATGAATCAGGACATCGAGTTTCCTGCGCCCGAACCGGTCAAGAGAGTGAGGGGTAAAGTAGCAGAGGCGGATGCACTCTGGATATTCTCTCCTGAATACAATTACAGTTATCCCGGTCATTTGAAGAATCTCATCGACTGGCTGTCACGTCCGCTCGTGGCAGGAGACCGTCAGACTCCGCTTGCCATTAACGGAAAGAAGGTGGCTCTTAGCGGTGCTGGTGGCGCATCGGCAACAGCCAAGTGCCGTGAGAAGCTGACCGAACTGCTCACGCTGCCGTTTATCCGTGCAGAAGTGATGACAGAACCTCTGACGGGCATCCAACTGAACATGGAGGCTTGGACGGAAGGCCGTATGATACTGACCGAAGCACAGAGGTCTAGCTTGAAACGGCAGGTGGATGCATTCATAGACTATATTAGCGATTTACACATTACAAAGAAAGAGACAACGAATATTTCTGACTTATTTCAAGTACTGGACTTACTCGATAACATGAAAATCCAGTATTGGTTAGATGGTGGGTGGGGTGTAGATGCTTTGTATGGCAAGCAGACCCGGACGCATCGGGATATTGACATTGATTTCGATGCCCAATATCATGATGAACTTTTAACACTTTTGCAAAAAAAGGGTTATTTGATTGAGACGGACTGCTATCCAAACAGAATAGAACTTCATAGTGAAAAATTGGGGTATATCGATATCCATCCATTTGTATTGAATAGCGATGGAACTTCCAAACAAGCTGACTTGAATGGGGGATGGTATGAATTCCAGACTGATTTCTTTGGTACGGCTGTACTTGAGGGAAGAACTATTCCATGTATATCGTTAAAAGCTCAGAAGGTCTTTCATACTGGATATGAGCTTCGTGATAAAGATATACATGACCTTGCTATACTTGAACGAATATAATGTGAACATGAATAAAAGAGAATACGTACAAGCCAACAAGGATTGGCTTACAGCAAAGGCGCAGGAGGAGGGAGTGAAACCGCTCCCCAAGGGTATATATTATAAGGTGTTGACAGAGGGCAAGGCAGACGGAAAGCATCCTACACCCCGAAGCATAGTCACTGCACATTACACAGGTCGTACCATCGACGGTAAGCAGTTTGACAGCAGCCGTGGCGGTGTTCCATTGGCAATCCGTCTCTGTGATCTCATTGAAGGTTGGATCATTGCCATGCAGCAAATGTGTGTGGGAGATAAATGGGAGGTATATATCCCTGCTGAAATGGGTTATGGCAAGTTCTCACAACCAGGCATTCCTGGAGGCTCTACACTCATCTTTGAGATTGACCTTCTTGGCATTGCGTAAGAATAGGCAAGTTTCTGATTTACAAAACAAGGACTGCACCAAATATAAACAATAATAAAGTTTTTGAATAAATATGACAGTACAAGAATACAGAGATTACATAGCAGCAGGGAATCCTGTCGAGAATGGTAGCGAACCGCACCTCTTCATGCACCAGATGGCACAAGAGGCTATTCGCATTACCATGGAGATAAACAATAAGTACCACACGCCAGAGGAACTTAGAAAGTTGTTCTCCGAGCTTTGGGACATAGACGTACCAGAGACATTCGGTATGTTCCCCCCTTTCAATACCGATTGTGGCAAGAATACTCATATCGGTGAGCGAGTATTCATTAATAGCGGTTGTAAGTTCCAGGATCAAGGAGGTATCTTCATCGGCAATGATTGCCTTATAGGACACAATGCCACACTCTGTACTATCAATCACAATCCCGATCCAGAGCATCGTGGCGACATGACATTCAAGCCTATTCGTATAGAAGATAAGGTTTGGCTTGGAGCAAATGTAACGATACTGCAAGGAGTGACAATAGGCGAAGGAGCCATTGTTGCAGCTGGAGCTGTTGTAACAAAAGATGTAGAACCAAGAACTGTTGTTGGTGGTGTACCGGCTAAGTTCATAAAGAAGGTTTAGAAAAATGAAAGACAAGATAATCTCATTCATCTGGCAACACGTTCTGCTTCTCACCTTTTTCTTAGCTTACATCCAAACTACAGAGACGAAAGGTCAATCACCATGTCCTTCATATGGGGCAAGCATTATGAATGGGGATTTATATTGCGGTCATCAGGAGGATAGTGCTTTTGCCATGCATAGCGTCATGAAATTTCCACAGGCTTTATACGTAGCAGACTACTTGCACAAGAAAGGACTGACACTGAGCGACTCTGTTCTTGTACACAAGGATAGTCTGGACGCTGAGACATGGTCGCCTATGCTTTCAATATTTGAAGGTATGCGCTATTTCACATTTGCAGAGTTAACAGAATGGTCATTGAAACAGAGCGACAATAATGCGTGCGACCTTTTGTTTGCATCATGCGGACAGCCGGATGCAGTAGAGAAATATATCCATACGCTTGGATTCAAAGACATCCATGTGCAACTGACGGAGAAGGAGATGAAAAAAAATCCTCATAGAGCCACAGAAAATTCAGCCACTCCGAAAGAAATGGCAAGGCTCTTGGAGTGGTTCTATCTTCATAGGAATGACAACAAGAATCTCTCCTTTATCTGGAATACAATGGCAGATTGTAATACTGGTAAGCAACGCATAGCAGCAGTCTTGCCCAAAGGTGGCAAACTGATTCACAAGACAGGTTCAGGCTTTCCTTCTTCTGACGGAAGACAAGATAGAAACGATGTTGGAATCATTCTTTTGCCCGACGGTTCTCACTTGTCTATTGCCATCTTCTTGCAAAACTCAAAAGAGGAGAAAGAGGTAGCAGAGATTGCAGAACAATGTTTGATGCGCATCCAGGCGGATGGATTTCTACGTAACATGCCGTCTGACCTTCAGATGCCATAAAATTTATCAATAACAATTAATATATGAACATAGAAAAATGTAAAATACAACATACCAATGCAATCATCATTGGAGAAAAGAAAGAGAATGCGTTTCTATTTGTACATGGACAAGCAGGCAACAAGGAAGAAGCGATTCGCTTTGCAAATATTGCTGTTCCTTTAGGCTATCAAGTGATTGGGATTGACTTATCCGTTATGGATGTTCCTTGGAATGTTCTTCCTAAACTTTTGGAAGTAAAGGATTTTCTCAAAGAACACTATTCAACAATAAGTCTCCGAGCCAACTCAATTGGATGCTGGTATTCCTTGTTGGCTTTTGAGAATGAAAAGATTGAACAAGCATTGTTCGTTTCTCCAATTTTGGACATGAAAAGATTTGTTGAGGGTATGGAAGAGAAAGATGAACAGTATTATGAATGGGTTGTATTACATCAAATAGCAAATTGGTCCAACAAGACATATATTTTGCGTGCTGAAAAAGATTTGGTTGTCAGCGACAAAGTGAACGAGACATTTATCAATCAGTTCATGTGCAATGTTGTAACATTAAAGGACAGCGAACATTGGCTACACACTCCGGAACAACTGTCTTCTTTGAGAAAATGGGAAGAATCTGTTCTAAAGCAACAATATGATGACACTCAGATACATCTTCCATAGTGGCTTCCTGCTTGAAACGGCTCAGTGCATACTGGTCTTTGACTACTGGATGGATCCTGCCGATGTCATGAGTGGGTACATGAATACATGTAAACATGTGTACGTGTTTTCAAGCCACTTCCACGAGGACCACTTCACGAAAGCAATCCTCAGATGGAAGAATAGCATCCCCAATATCACATACATCCTGTCAAAGGATATACTCAAACGAAGAAGAGCACAGAAAGAGGATGCCGATGTATGGATGACCAAAGGAACGGTATGGGAAGAAGAGAACCTGAAAGTGTCAGCCACGGGCAGCAATGACAGTGGCGTGAGCTGGATTGTTGAGACAGAAGGTAAAACCATCTTTCATGCTGGTGACTTGTGCAACTGGTACGCACGCTTTCTTGTTGACGGCACACCTGAAGGAGAGATCTTCAGTGAAGAGTTCGGTCAATACATCAATCCTGTGGCAGAGGAAAAGCGGTTCCTTGGTGAACTGAAAGACATCCAAAAGATAACCGACTCCTTTGACCTTGTGATGTTTCCTGTGGACGGACGCATCGGCAACGGCTATACGCTTGGAGGGCGTCAATTTATTGATCGCTTCAAGGTTGGGTTGTTCGTTCCAATGCACTTTGTCATGAGTGGGTTTGAGAGTGCGTGGCGCATGGAGCCGTTCTGTAAAGAGAAGGATGTCCCATTTTGGTGCATACAGCACGAAGGAGACAGCATAACAATATAGGTGGGTTCTATAAGTCACCCCATAATTGTTAACTCTTTTGACGGTGGGAATTTATAGAACCCACCTATAATAATAACACATTAAATCATCTAAACAATGGACGCAAAAGAAAAAGTATATGGAATACAAAGATAAAGTAGTCATCGTGACCGGTGGCGCACAAGGCATTGGCAAATGTATTGCCGAAGAGTTCAGAAAGCAAGAGGCCCTGGTAGAAGTCATCGACAAGCAAGAAGGACTGGATCATTTTGTTGGCGACCTCTCGAACAGATATGCTATTGAGGAGTTCACGAAACTGGTAATCGAAAAATATGGCAAGGTTGATTTCATCGTGAACAACGCCCTACCCCTGATGAAAGGCATTGACGAATGCTCATACGAAGAATTTGAGTATGCGCTCAAAGTGGGTGTAACAGCGCCTTTCTACATGGTGAAACTCCTGAAGGATCATCTTGCAGAAGGAGCTTCCATCATTAACATTTCATCTTCTCGCGACCGCATGAGTCAGCCTCAGACAGAAAGCTACACGGCTGCGAAGGGCGGTATTGCAGCACTCACACATGCACTTGCCGTCAGTCTTGCAGGCAAGGCTCGTGTCAATTCCATCTCTCCAGGATGGATAGATACGGACTATCAAGTGTATGAGGGTCCCGATGCCTACCAGCAACCGGCAGGCCGTGTCGGCAATCCTCTCGACATTGCCAACATGGTACTCTTCCTCTGTTCCGAAAAGGCAGGTTTCATCACAGGCGAGAACATTTGCATAGATGGTGGAATGACCCGACAGATGATTTACCATGGCGATTGCGGATGGAAACTGGAATAATACTCATAAAGGAGATTGAGTAATAGTACACAAAACTATTGAGACCAATCCTTTTATCGGTCTCGTCTGAAATCGTTGCGTCCGTCTCCATGCCACCATGCGCCCAGGAAGGCGAGGATGGCACGGAAAACGATGTAGATAACGATGATGTCAACAAATTCATTCATAAGCTTGATATTTAGCGAGTTATTCAATATATATTTACCACCGGAATGCCCAAACAGTTGGCTTTCTTGAAAGTGTAGTAGGTTCCACCCTTCTCTCTCCCATCATAGAAGGCAATGAGGAGGGATGCATTCTCAACCATGAACTCGTCTCGGTCAAGAAAACATCGGGTGTAATAGTATTCTGAAAGGATGATCACCTCATCTGCTGAAGCTATCAGTTCATCATAAACTATCCTATCGCCGGGCTTGAACCTATCTGCCTGACCTCTGAAAGGAATGGCTGCAGTAAGCGTCATTCCTGGGCAGAAAGGTTTCAGCGACTGCACAATCTGGGCTGCCATCAAGTCAATACCGATGGCGAATCCCGAAATAAAATTACTGATGCCATGCTCGTAAGCTTCGAGAATGGCTTTGGGCAATCGCTCTCTTATGACCTCCTGCTTCGAGAAGTTGTAAAAGCGATGTCCTGTAAAGGCTGCCGAAACAGCCTTATCAAACTTTGTCATGTTCTTTCTTTTCATTGTTGTACGTATTTATAAGATGTCTTGCCGAGGAAAATGCCGTTTGTTACGTGCGCCCCTACTTGTTCCAATTGTGCGGTGTAGGCACAGAATGAAGTGCCGGTAGTGACCACATCGTCCCAAATGCAGACTATCTTGTTTTTGAAGAAGTTCGCATCCACCTCAATATTATTCTTTTCCTTCAAGCGCTTTGCTCGCTCTTCCTTCTTGACCTTTGTGCCATGAACTGCGGTACGTTCGCCAACAACCTTGACATGAGAAAAACCGTTGATTGCTCCTGAAAACTTGCAGACAAGTTCAGAAAAGTTCTTGTTGCGTGCCTCGTTACGCTCCTGGCTGCTTGCAGGAACGCAAGAGAAGACAACGCTGCGAACCTTGCGACCAAACTTCTTGACAAGCATCTTTGCCACACACTTCGCCACATCAGCATGGTTTCGACCTTCCTTGAAATCATAGATAACCTGGCGGTCGAAGAAAGCATCCATACCGATGTTCTTGATACGTACCGGATAATAGCGCAAAAAGCTGCTCAACTCCTTATCCTCTTGTCCCTTGATGTAAACCTGTACCATGTTCATTGCTTTAATTGTTGTTACTTGGCAGGTAGCAGCCATCAGCCACTACCCACCGAGAAAAATGTTTTCAATCGTAAAGTCTGCTGAGGAAAGACTGCAACTCTCTGTCGATGATTTCAGAAAGCTGACATGGTTGGAATGGCTTTCTCTGCTCCACTCTGACCTTGCCGAGTCCGAACTTGGTTGCATCCAACTCCACACTTGCCATTTCATTGGCAGAAATGTAGCTGTACTCAGTCTCAGCCAGACCTACAACGATGCCAAAGAGCACAAAATCATCATTCTCTCGCTGTCCTTCAAGAATGTACCAGCGAGCGTTGCCGATGAAAAACACTGCGATGCAAACTGCATCCTTCTTCTTGCTATCCTGGGAATAGAGCGGATAGTCCTGCATTGCCTTCTCCAATTCTGGAGTAATCAGGCGGTTGTTGAAATCTTTTGCCATAGTCTCTAAATTTATTTTCTCCCTTTCGTTAAGTCCTTTCGGACTTGGGATCGGGAAGCTTTTTCTGCTTTTCAAACTGCGTACAAGGCAATAAGGCAAGTCTGATGGGAAGAATACTCTTTTGCATGTTTCATGGAAAAGGAAGATTGTTACCGAATCACGACTTGCTATTTGCCAGATACGCAATAACTTTGCAGAAAAAGAATCCCGAAATCCCAAAGACGATACGGAATCAAAGATTTCTGGCTTCAGTAAGAAGAAAAAATATAACAGGGAATGACTGCAGGGATAGAAAAGCCGAGTGGGAATAGGCCAAGCAAGTATCAACAGTTTTAAAAGCCAGCGTGTTGTTCCTTCGTAAGTCGATAAAATCGGCCTGCGAAAGAACAACACCCTGGCTAACTGTTCATGCTTACTGGACTATGGCGTTTGAGGTGTTTTATTCTATAAAACAATAATGGCATTAACGTTACCATTACTCCCGAAGGTTATAAATATACGATATATGCAATCTATGAAAACAAAGCTAGTACAGAAATGCATAGATCTCTTAAAATATTTTTTGTAATATGACTATGAGAAAAACTACAGAGGTACTTATTCTACAAATACTATCCGTTGTGCGATAAAACACGCTATAGATAAATACACACAAATTGCACTCTTAAATAATAGACATTTTTTCCAATAGAAAAGAAATTGATGGCGAAATAAAATCTATTAATCAAGACATAAAATTTGGAACAAAAAAATGTAAAATCGAATATTAAAACAAGTATCAAAAGGTAGTCTGTAAACATCATTTTAAAATAATAAAAAGCAAGGAGCATAAGGCGATGCCACCATACTGTGCTCCTAAGACACAAGTCGGGCTGCTGACATCTTCGCTACCGACTACCCTTTGTAATTGCAAAATTAATAAAAACAAATGATATAACAAAAAGAAATAGGGAAAAATATTCATCAAGGCAAAAAAAGCAGGAGAACGCAGATTGCTATAAGCAGAACATCCTATGAAAGGAGGCATGCTTACCTTTTTGAAACTCCTTCTATAGAACTTTCTATTATAATAGGATGCTATATAATAAAGTAAAGACAGAATGCCAATAAAAGAGGAATACCATTATATTATAATAAGGTGGAAGGGAGGGAAAATGAAGGTTGATGCTGTGAGCCAGTGCCCTTCTCGACGAATGGACATGCTGTAGTGGCAAACTGATTAAGTGGGAATCGCTTGCGTCCCACCTACTCAGTTTGTAAGATACCGCATGTCGTTTCGTGGGCACCTTCCGACTGAGGGACTTTGCACTTACGTCATGCTCTGCTGACATAACTGCAAAGTCTATCAGGTGGAACTCCAGTAGCATCCTTCATGGCGTGGGGCGAAGCATTATCATCTTGCTTATAAAAATGCAAATCTATAAAGGCCTGCTACTCATCATGGTATGAGGATTTAAGGTGTATTCATGTGTACACGTACACACCTATCCATGTATATATGTATTCACGTCCACATGAATACATTTAAAAGAGGAATACCAGGATATTATAATAAGGTGGAAGGGAGGGAAAATGAAGGTTGATGCTGTGAGCCAGTGCCCTTCTCGACGAATGGACATGCTGTAGTGGCAAACTGATTAAGTGGGAATCGCTTGCGTCCCACCTACTCAGTTTGTAAGATACCGCATGTCGTTTCGTGGGCACCTTCCGACTGAGGGACTTTGCACTTACGTCATGCTCTGCTGACATAACTGCAAAGTCTATCAGGTGGAACTCCAGTAGCATCCTTCATGGCGTGGGGCGAAGCATTATCAGGGAAAATTAGCCGATTATCACTATAAGAACAGCTCATTTTGGTTAAAATCCGCATGTTTATACCATTTTTTTGCTGCTACGCAAAAAGATTTCGTACTATTTTTGTATCTTTGCACCCGTTAAAAGAATTTAGAAGTAAAATACAATAAAAATCCTATACGGAAATGAATTTAAATATGCACATAACATCACAATCATTCGTTCAGAGCTATCGACGCTTTGAACGGAATAGTTATGTACATACATCAAGTACATCAGATACAGCCGGTATAGGATTCCCACATCATTATTCGCATAGTTATTTCTATCGGGCATCGTAGCAGCGTGCCCCACAGAGAACAAAGATAATATTGGAGAGTTGGAGTTTCCTTGCCGGGAGAATCCAACTTTTTCTTTTTAGTCAACTGCTTGCATCTGCTCTGACATGGCGAGAAAAAGCTGGATAAAATCCAACCATTTTTTACGTTTAAAATGAAAGAACTATGCCAGCAAATAAGAATGCCTTAATAAGGTACAAAACTATAGACAACTGTTTGAGAAACAGATACAGAAGATGGACTCTCGATGATCTCGTGGAGGCATGTAGCGATGCCCTCTACGACATGGAGGGAATCACCAAAGGAGTATGCGCCAGAACTGTTCAGATGGACATACAGATTATGAGATCTGACAAACTGGGCTACAATGCTCCTATCGAAGTTTATGATAGAATATACTACAGATACGCTGATCCAGACTACTCTATCACTGAAATGCCTTTATCCATAGAGGACTGCAAGCTGATAAAGAAGGCTATCATTCTTCTTGAAAACAAGAAGGACAAGAACAACGAAGACACCATTCTGGTGCTCAACAAGGTACAGGACAGACTCAAATCTATTCTGAACTTTGTGTAAGGATAAAGGAGGAAAATTGTGAACGAACATCAACGAGACATCGTCTTACAAGTAAGCTAAAAGGCTTCTTTTCAAGCAAAACTGCCTGAAGAGAAGCCTTTCTTATGTGGAGCTTCAAGTAGGATTCGAACCTACGACCTGCTCATTACAAGGGAGCTGCACTACCACTGTGCTATTGAAGCATTTGGGAGTTTGATGGGGATCGAACCCACGACCACCAGAGCCACAACCTGGCACTCTACCAACTGAGCTACAAACTCCATATAAACTCCAGATGGATTCGAACCACCACCTCCAGATCTGAAATCTGGTATGCTACCAATTACACCATGGAGTTGTTTTTTTAACTTGTCGCCCCAGAAGGAATCGAACCTTCGCTAACAGGACCAAAACCCGTTGTGCTACCATTATACCACAGGGCAAGTTGAGTTCGGGAGGTAGGACTCGAACCTACGAAGTCATCAGACAGCGGATTTTTTCGCAAGCTCAAGGAACTCCAGTCCGCCCTCGTTGCCACTGGAGCACTCCCGAATTTTCAAGTGGAGCCTCGTGGAGTCGAACCACGTTCTCGGGATTTTCAGTCCCGCGCATACACCAAGTCTGCCAAAGCTCCTTACTGATGTTGCTCCAGATGGAATCGAACCACCTCTTGCAGATCCAGAATCTGCCGCACTACCGTTATGCGATAGGGCAAGTTTGCGGAGGCTAAAGGATTCGAACCTTTGAGACGTTGCCGCCTGCCGGTTTTCAAGACCAGTGCAATAGACCAACTCTGCCAAACCTCCAATATTGTGACTCGTGAGAGACTCGAACTCCCGACACCGACGTTCGTAGCGTCGTGCTCTGATCCAACTGAGCTAACGAGCCAATATGCGGAAGCAGAAGGATTTCGCTGAGAATCGCCTGACGCTCGGCATAATCCAAGCAAGCTTGGCTTCTGCGCTCGCTGAAGGCGATTTCGAACCTTCGGAACCTTTCGGTTCGGCACGTTAGCAGTGTGCTGGTTTAAGCCGCTCACCCATACTTCCTTGTTTTGACGATGCAAAGGTAGAAAGGGAGAGTGAAGTCTTTTTTCGTAGCAAGAAAAAAGTTTCAAAAAAGTTGTTTTTTGAGCGATTTTTCCAGAAAAAAGGCTTTAAAGAGTCTCTTTTTCGGCATTTTGCGGCTTTAAATAGTGTATTCATATACACACCTATACATATATACATTTATTCACGTATTCACGTCCACATGACCAACAACAATGAAAGTTGCTATTTTTGCATCGAAGTATTCATATACGAATATCTGCGTACAAAAATAGCAACTTTCTTATGCAGGATTTTCAACGATTAAATTACCTCTGACACACCACAAAAACCGTTTTAACCCCGATATTTGTAATTTTATTGCTGATTACGGTGTTAAATCCTGTTTTTATATATATTTAAGGCTTTTACTATCAATAAACCAGTGAATAGTTCACATTGAAATAGGAATCTGAAATCTTCATGGTTGTAATCACCATGGATTTGTCCTGGTTGGTGAAGCAGTACTGCAGGCTGGCTTCATCGGCAGAAACAAGCGTGTAGTGCTTCTTCAGATAGTCAATCACAAGCCCACAGTTCACACTTCGCTCCGTATCTATGACAGAATAAAGCGAACCGCCAAGACTGGAGAAGCTGTAAAGAACGCCTTCACTACCCTGCCCAGTCATAAAGGTCAACTGGATGTTGTCGCCGGAAGTTTCAGCTACCTGGCGGTAACGCTTCATGGATTGAGCCATATAGCTCTTGACCTCATCCACATTCGCACCCATGATGTGGAATGGCTCTGTCCAAACGTCCAGTTTTGTTTCCGGATTCTCGACCTCCTCCATCGGGTCATCATTGCCGCAAGAGGTGAATACTACAGGTGAAGCCATCATCATCAGAAGGATGGCGATTGAAAGATACTTTTTCATTTTCATGACTTTTCGTTTTTGATGTTACTTAAATTCATTGTATTCATATCCACATGTGGACATGTATCAACGTCTATATGTATATATGTATCAACGTACACGTGTATCAATGTATTCATGTGTACATAGCTACACATCCACATTTTCTACATGACTTCCCGGATGGTTTTAGTCCTGATTTTCTTGACCTTACCATATTTCGACTCATACGCTTCAACGCCTTGTTTCATGACGTATTCCATGAAGGAGCGGATGGTGAAGCCTTCCTTTCGGGCGATGCTCTGAACCTTGTCAACGAGTTCCTTTGAGCAGATAAAGGAGAAATGTCTCCAGGGGTCTTCATTAGGCGAATCGCTCTCTGTCTGAGGGTTGGGAGATGGGGGCTGTTGCTCCTGAGGATTCCCAGGAGACTTGTCAAATCTGTCCTGCGGATGAATGGCAGCCTTTCCGAGAATGTTGCCAAGCAGAATGTCCATATTCTTCTTTGCCATAGTCTTTACTGATTACGTGAAATAATTTCTTCTGTCAATGCCTGATAGTCCTTCGCACCGTTCGACTGAGGGTCGTATTCAAAGATGCTCTGACCGCTGCCTGCCGATTCTGCCAGGGCGATGTTCTCTCGGATGCGAGTCTGCATGGTGATAGTCTCGTAACGGGACTTCACGGCTTGCTCAACCACCTTGTTCAATTTGCGATGGTTGAATCTGGCTATGAAAACGCCTCCAAGTCTGAGGTTCGGCTTCACTCGCTGCAATGTAGAGACAAAGGAATCGAGCATTCTCATACCTTTCAGAGGAAGAAGCTCTGGAGTCATCGGAACGATGATTTCATCAGCTGCGAGGAAAGCGTTTGTAGTGACGATTCCCAAAGATGGAGGACAGTCTATGAGAATGTAGTCATAGTTCTGCTTCACAGGTTCGAGAAGTCGGCTCAGCAGCTGTTCTCTTGCCAGGAGATTGGTGAGGGCAATCTCTGCGCTTGCCATTTCGAGAGAGGAAGGAACGAGGTCGAGGTTCTCCCTGATGTGCTTCACTGGCAGGGGTGCGCCATCAACCAGAGAGTCAAAGATACTTGCCTGCACCTCATCTTCATTCGGGATGAAATACAGGGTAAGATTTGCCTGACCGTCAAGGTCTATGAGCAGGACTTTCTTGCCCATACGTGCCATGCAAGCCCCGATGGAGGCTGTAGAGGTGGTCTTCGAAACGCCACCTTTATGATTGGCGAATGTAATGATTTTCAATGACATAATATAAAATCTTTTGTATATATGCATTAACGTATTCATGTGTACATGGCTCCACGTGTACGTGGCGACATGTATTAACGTGTACAAAGGTACGGGTATCTGGCGAGAGTTCCTCCACGCTTCCCCTAACAACCCAAAGTGTCAGGGGAAACGTCAGGATTACCATTCTGTATAATAACTCTGGTCGTTGGATTCACATTCCTCTGCCCATTCCTCATCCGTGAAGTCGCTATGCAGACAGTCCTTACTGCAATAGTAGGCTACTCCCATGTCTGCGCAATAGCCCTCACGCATCAGCTTGCCGCATTCAGAGCATCGTCTGCAAGCCCTGTCGGTGTTCCACCAATAATCTACGAAAGACTCTGCCACCACGTCCTCGCTTGTGTTTTCATCCCACTTGTCAAGATAGAATGAAGCAAACTGGTTCAACTCCTGCTCACTGAAGAGCTCCTTGTCTGTGCCGCTCACTGCCTGGGTAAGTCGGCTGAGAATTGATTTCATTGTTGTCATAAAGCCATCTGATTTTATCTCCCTTTCGTAGATCAACTACTTCTGGGATGGTTAAAAATTATGTTGCATCCAGAAGGTGTTATGGCTATCCATACAAGGTTTTGTCTGCAAAATACTACCCGAATGGTGTGGAGATTTTTCAGCAAAGCAACGCCCTGACCTTGTAAAGATAAGACAGAACCGTTACCTTCGCAACAGAATTCTTACCGATTCCCAGAAGTCGATGAATGAAATCCTCCTATAACAAGACTATCTTTTCAGCAAGGAAAAGTATAAGCATAAAAAAAGAGCGACCCGAAGGCCGCTCTTTATAAATACACTGATTTTATATTTTACTTTTACTCAATTGTCAGCACTACATATTCTGACTGAGTACCAATGCGGAATTTTCCACCCCAGATTCCCAAACCCGAACTGATGTAGTATTGAGTGTTTCCTTTTTGAAGTGAGCCATAGGCTTTCTCGTATAATGCATCGGTAACCCAGGAGACAGGCCAAACCTGTCCGTGGTGAGTGTGACCACTAAACTGGAAGTCAATGCCGTTTTGTTCTGCCTCTTCCAAATGATAAGGCTGGTGGTCGAGAAGAATGAAAAACTCATCCGAAGATTTCCCATGACGCAAGTCAGAAATGTAGCCCTTCTTTCTTGCCTCTTCCATAATCATCGCCAAGGATTTGCGCTGCATATTCGTGCGGTCGTCCCTGCCGATGATGCACAGATTGCCTATCTTTGCCACGCTATCCTGCAGCAACGTAATGCCAGCTTCGCGATAAAATCGCCTTGCCTTAGGTTGGTTGCTGTAATACTCATGGTTGCCAAGACAAGCATAGATAGGGGCTTTGAAACGATGAAACTCTTCTGCTACGTTCTCTTCCATCAAAGGACGGACGCTGTTATCTATGATGTCTCCAGCTATCAATATGAGGTCGGGCTGCTCAGCATTGATCATATCCACCCTTTTCCTGAAGTCAGAACGGCGGTTGTGATAACCGAGATGAAGATCGCTAAGAAGTACAATCTTTGTACTCTTCTTTTCTAAACTGATAGTCTTATCGGTCTTGATATCAATCTGTTCTCTCACCTTATTATTATAGTGTATGCTGCCATAGCCGAAAATCAGCAGCATGAAGGCAAAAATGCCGATGGAAGTATAACCATTGTCAAATAGCCAAGCTTTAGGCACTATATGAACAAGGCGTCCAACGTCGAGCACGAGGAACAGCATTACCAGATACAACAGGATGAAGATGAAGGAAAAGCCCACTTCATAAACTGCTGTTGCCGCAAAAAGTGGCATTTTCTCTAACGCTCCCGAAAAGGCGATGAATATAGTGCTGAACCATACAACTAAAACTCCCACTGCCACCCATTTCATGGCAATGGAAAAAGGCAGTAAATGCCACATTCGCCAAGCGGTATAAAGAACACCGACTATCGGCAATATCAGAAAGATAATCAACCAAATATATTTCATTGTTACTATATTGCTAAGCCGCATCACGGCTCTATCTTATATTTTACGTATATTTATGTAAGTACAAAAATACTATTTTATTTGGAAATAATCATCTTTATCTCAAAGAAAAACTTGTTTTTGCATATTGTTTAACCTTTCTTCTGAACGAAAGGTACTATAAAGCGAAAAACCTTTGGTTTTATCAGTTCATTTTTTATAATTTTGCATCGTTTTAATAGGGTATTAAAATGAAGCAGAATGATTAAAATGACATAGAAGTATAAGCACAAAAAAGCGACCCGAAGGCCGCTCTTTTATGAGGAGAGAAGGATTTACTTATCCTTCTGGCTCTTGCCCTGCTGAGAATCAGGAGCGTTCTCCTTCTCTACAGCTTCATAGAACTTGGTGGCTACGAGAATCACTCGGTTGTGCTTGACTCCCTCGGCATCCTGCCATTCCTCTGGCTTGAAGTAGCCCTCTACAGTGAGGAGTGCTCCCTTGACCAGGCGGTCGAATGAAGAGGTATTCTCGTTCTTGCGCCAAGCCTCTACATTCATGAAGGCAGAAGTGCGAGAGTTTTCATCGCCATTCTTCTCATTGCGGCTGATGGCCAGTGAGAAGCGAGCTACGCTTGCTGTTGTAAACTGATGGATGCTTGCATCCTTACCTACGAAACCAGTTACTGCGAAAGAATTTTCCATCTTTTTCATAATACAATATTTTTAGAAGTGAAACATTTATTTTTTACGGTGCTATCAGAGTTGGCAAGGGAAACATAGGAAGCAAGGAATTATCGAATTATTTCACCCTTGGGCAGGAAAAGTTTTTTGAATGAGCAGCAGACGGAAAAGTATTTGAAAAAATTCTGAGAATAAGGCACCTGGTACTTGCAGAAATGTGGCTTGCACTAACTTTGCAGCGGAAAAAGTAAGTGTGGATGCTTCGTCCAAAAATATGAATGAAAAGGATGAGTAGAAAATATCTGCAGTTGGTTGGGTAAAGGAAAGCAGCATCCTCCTCAATGTTTGTTCAAGCAAACTGGTTACGCAAGATGGTCTATAAGTTCAAGAGACTGGCAGGAAAACTCACACTTCATCATAAACAAGAATATGGCTAAGCTAAGCTAAGGACAGAACGATCAGGCCTACGACTGCCAAGGGTAAGCATCAGCATGTAGAGGAAAGCTAATCAGAGAAGCATGATGCCTGAGACAAGAGGCAAGCTCAACCAATATCTCTTGGCAACAAGCGAAACTGAAGAGAAGGACTACGGAATTTCAGCAAGGAGAAGAAGGCAAAGCCCTGAACCGGCTAAAGAGCAGCCAAGGCAAAGCTTAGGGCGCATACAAGTTTAAGGTTTAAGTTTACCCATGTATATATACATGTTCTTTCAAACTCAAATAGTAAACCTCTACCGATTTTAACCACTCAAACCAGGAAGTTTACAAGTTTAAGAAAACCATATATTTATATATGCCGAAATAAACTTGTTTATAACATATAGTCAAGGATTTTGGAAGAATCTATTTTTCCTTGCTGAAATGCAAGAATAGTTATACGAAATGGAGCAAGGTTGACACCATTCGTTGGCCTATTCTGAAAATAGTATAATTATTCGTTTTTCTTGCTTAAATATTAGGATATTTGAAGAAAAGTTGCTATTTTTGCACAAAGTTATTCATATATAAATACTTCGATGCAAAAATGGCAACTTTTACGCCTTTATACAAGATGAGGATCTTCAACTTTGAAGATGTGATGCGTGAGATGAAATTGTCTCATGCAGGAACATCCACGGCCATATCCCGATGGCAATCTCAGAAGGTTCTGAAACCGATTAGGCGAAACATGTACGTCACTATTGATCCATCGACAGATGCTCCCATGTGTGACAAGTTCGAGTTGAGTTCCAAGATTTCAGAATCTTCATATGTTGGTTGGCACACAGCCCTTGAATTACATGGAGTTGCTCACCAACCTTTCTACAATGCCTATGTTGGCAGCAAAAGCCGTTTCAAAGATTTTGCTTTTGAAGGAATAGACTTTGTGTACTGTGCAGCCCCTTTTGAACCAACTGCGGAAAATGGCGTTATAACTCCCAAGGGAAATCCTTATGTACGTGTAACTGATTTGGAACGAACAGTCATAGACTGCTGCGACCGTATAGAACGTGCTGGAGGCATTGAGGAATTGCTTCATTGCATGGAAGGAATATCACTGCTTGATGAGCCAAAACTCGAAAAGTATCTGACATTGTACAATAAAGCATTCCTCTATCAAAAGGTAGGATTCATCCTGGAGCATAGCAAAGAGCATCATCACATAAGCGACCAATTCATAGAAACGTGCCGCTCGAAAGGTGCCTTGCACACCAAACGTCTAACCTCAACAGGCGATTCTGACACCTATTTATGTCGATGGAAGCTTTACGTACCAGAGGATTGTGTAATTGAAAAAAAGAATTTATCAATATGAATATACAAGAATATCTTAAACAATGTTCTGTCAAGTCCGTGGACGAACTTACAGACGAACAGATAGTAAGCTACTATACCAATGGCAATGCAGGTATAGCTCAAGAGTGTGCGGTTGAATTAGCTCTTCAAGATTATCCTAAATGCGGTTTTACGATAGAACAAATAATGTACTCTATTCGCAAGGCAATGAAAACTAAAACTAAGTTTGGTCTGACCTATATTACTAACGAATCGGCAATAGGTCCAACTGGAAAAGAATCAAGATGGGTGTTAGAACCTTAATCTACCACTTATCTTTAGTTGGTTATTTTTGCCTTTAGAAATATTGCATACTAATAACCAACTCCTGCAATACATACCGATAAGTCGTGGAAATCTATTGAAAAACGATAGATTTCCACGACTTATCGACACATTATCTTTAGATTTTCGATTTTACCAAATCGCATTTTACATGCTTATACAACATATTCTCATTCTCTACCATAATATCATAAGAAGGAATATTGGGAGATTCAAATGTACCATAAGCATCTACAACTAAGACAATACCATCCTTCAACGTATCATCCCATTGGAATGTGACCAAGTCACCAACCTTGAATAGCTCATGAGGGAACGTATTTCCATTCTTTTCCTTAATTGCCATATTCTCAGAATTAAATTCCTTTCTTCAATTGTAATTAGAAAAACAAATAGTGAACGCATGCGTTCACTATTACCATTATTTTACAACTCCAGTTTCCATCTCATTCTCCAAATAAGAGAAAACATACACTGCTCCTTCGTAATACAAGCCACAGGCAGGATTACACAAGCGCTTGTAGGTTTCTGAAGAATACAGCTCATCCAGAGCTTTCTTCATATCCCATCCATACTTCTGCATCAGCATCTCAACCAATTCTGTAGAGAGGCATTCTATCTGAAACTGAATATCTTCATTCATAATCAAATCTTCTTTAAGTAACTAACAGCTTTTTCTGTTCCAAAGAAATACTGAACTGCAGGCTTTTTGAAACGCAATTCTTCAATCATTCTGTCAATACTGATATAGCCCTGAATAAAGCGACGCATTTGGAGACCAACCGTATCATCTGCAATAGGACCAATAACTATATCGTAAGGATGAGCAGGCGTAGAAGTCATATTCCTTCTATTCATCAAAATGAATTCTGCCCATTCTTCAGAATAATCTTCAAAGACTTTTACGGATAAAACCGTTGAATCTTCCATAAGCAAGCTGTCATCAAACAAGTAAGCATTAACCACAGGTGTTCCCTCCTGCAGTCTTTGAGCAGTACGAACTGCCATTTCCCTTGCTTGCGATTCATTTGGATTCAGATAAAATCCACATCCAAAATCCTTGCCTTTTCGTGAAAGACATAAATCTATTTTATCTATCACGACATTGCTACCATGATATAGTTTTAGCATCCTAATCGTCCTCCATTCTTTTGACATAATATGGCAATATCCTCCACAGCATCCTCTATAGAAAGAGTATGCTCAGCCGCATAGCAATCAACAAGGAAGTCTATTCCTTTAAATCTGCGCAAATAGGCGTACGAATCTGCCGAAGAAAGCTTAAAACGATTCGCAAAAGCGCCAACGCAGCAGTTTACGTATTCAATAATATTATGAGTCAAATCCATATTCTCCGCTTTTAATATTTTTAATTGCAAATATAATGAAATATTTCGAAATCACCAACTTTTTCCGGCGTTTTCTTTTATAAAAAGAAAAAATGTCACATCAGAATACCAATAAGTGTTTGAATCGTGGCAAGTTCTCAATAGAAGTGCAAAAATCTGAGGGGGTTTCAGGCTTAATAATC
>ERZ1027188.17-NODE-17-length-84103-cov-23.377582_pt1 | contig 84103 bp, 54 predicted proteins | sample MGYA00519273_ERZ1027188 | MGnify/ENA primary metagenome ERZ1027188 (study PRJEB26926, sample SAMN06164623) | human gut metagenome | biome: ENVO:00009003; feature: ENVO:2100002; material: ENVO:00002003 | host: Homo sapiens | place: USA | collected 2012 ... | reverse complement strand
ACCAACGACCCCCTGATTAACAGTCAGGTGCTCTAACCAACTGAGCTATTGAAGCGTTTTTTGCATCAAGAACATAACGTTCCTTATTTGCGTGTGCAAAAGTACTAACTTTTCTTCATTCAACCAAATTTTTCTCTAACTTTTTTTATTTTTTTCTTAAAAAAGTGCATTTTTGAGCAGTTTTCACTACTTTTTGCATCAAAGATGGCGGTTTTCAAGAAGAAATGAGTAATTTTGTGGGCGAATATATAATACAATAAAATAATGATGAAAAAACTATTGATTTCATTGCTTATGGTGCTCCTTGCAGCGCCAACTTATGCACAAATAGATAAGGATCACGATTTTAAAGTGGCGAAGAACATGGATATATTCAATGCCATTTATAAGAATCTTGATTTGATGTACGTGGATACGCTCGATGCGGAAGAAGTGGTAGGCAATGGTGTCAAGGCGATGTTGGGAAGTCTTGATCCTTATACCACATACTATCCGGAATCGAAAGTCAATGAGTTGAAAAATATGCTCACCGGTAAATATGCGGGTGTGGGTGCTGTGATACGCTATAACTTTCAGTTACAGCGTGTCTGTATCAGCGAACCATATGAGAATATGCCGGCTGCTGAGGCAGGATTGAAGAAGGGGGATATTATCTTGAGTATCGATGATGAGAGTATGACCGACAAGGATGTGAGTTATGTGAGCGACCATCTTCGTGGTGATCCTGGTACGTCTTTCATATTGAAGGTAAAGCGACCAAGTACAGGCAAGATTCTCAAGGTAAAGGCTACTCGCCGTACCATCCAGATGCCGTTCCTTCCTTATTACGGTATGTTGGAGGGTGGTATCGGCTATATCAACTTCAATTCCTTTACAGATAATTGCGCCAAGGATGTGCGCCGTGCCTTCATCGATTTGAAAAAGCAGGGGGCTAAGAGTCTTATTTTTGACCTTCGTACCAATGTAGGTGGTTCTGTAAGTGAGGCTGTGAATATTATCAATATGTTCTTGCCGAAGGGAAAGACTGTGTTGGAGATGAAGGGTAAGTTGCAGCGTTCCAATAATGTATATAAGACCAAGGTTGAACCTGTTGACTCTCTGATGCCAATGGTTGTGTTGGTAAGCAACAATACGGCGAGTGCCAGTGAAATCATGAGTGGTAGCTTACAGGACTATGATCGTGCAGTTATATTAGGTACGCGCACGTATGGAAAGGGATTGGTACAGTCAACCATGGATTTGCCATATAATGGTCAGATGAAGTTGACCACTGCTAAGTATTACATTCCTAGTGGCAGATGTGTGCAGGCGCTCAACTACAAGCATGCTAAGGGCGGTTATGTGGAGCACGTTCCAGATTCTCTTACCAAGGTTTTCTATACCGCCGGAGGCAGAAAGGTGCGTGACGGTGGTGGTGTTAAGCCTGATGTGGAAGTGAAGCCGGATTCGTTGCCTAATATTGCATTTTATCTGGCTGGTGCCCGTGATAGCAACGAGGTGATGCTCAATTATGAGGTAGATTATATTGCCAAGCATCCTACCATTGCACCAGCTAAAGACTTTGCTCTTACCGATGCTGATTATGATGAGTTTAAGGCTCGTGTACTAAAGGCAGATTTTAAGTACGACCGTGAGACGGAAAAGTATCTGAAGGATTTGGAGAAACTGGCTAAGTTTGAGGGCTATTACGATGATGCCAAGCCCGAGTTTGAAGCATTGAAGAAAAAGCTGAGTCACAATGTGGCAAAAGATCTGGATTACAACAAGACATATATCAAGCAGCTTTTGGAAAACGAGATAGTGGCAGCTTACTATTTCCAGGCAGGAGCCATACAGAATTCTTTACGTTACGATAAGCAGGTGAAGGCTGCTATGAAGTTGCTTCAATCACCTGAAGAATACGAAAAAATACTGCATCCAGTGAAAAAATAAGTATAAAAACCTGCACAATCAATTAAAAATGCGCAGGTTATGAATAAAAAACAGGAAAATCTTTGGAGAATTTCGAAAATATTCGTAATTTTGCAAACGTTCAGTGGAATGAGGGGCTCGAATGAGTTCCTCATTTTATTTTAATAAGGTATTTATGATTGATAAAAACGTCGTTAAAAAATTAGTTGAAGAATGGCTCCAAGATAAGGAATATTTCTTGGTTAGCGTTGAAATCAGTCCGGACAATCGAATCGTGGTAGAGATAGACCATGCTGATGGTGTGTGGATTGAGGATTGTGTTGCCCTCAGTAGATATATTGAGGAACGCTTGAGTCGTAATGAGGAAGATTATGAACTGGAAGTTGGTTCTGCTGGTCTTGGTCAACCATTCAAGGTTCCACAGCAGTATATCAACTTCGTTGGTAAGGAGGTGGAGGTGCTTGATGCTGATGGTGTCAAAGTAAAGGGCATCTTGAAAGCTGTGGACGGAAATGATTTCACAGTAGGCGTAGAGGAAAAGGTAAAGGTTGAGGGAAAAAAACGTCCTGTTAAGCAGGAGGTTGACCACGTTTATCAAATGGATAAAGTAAAGTATACAAAATATTTAATCAGTTTTAAATAAGCTATGGCTAAAAAAGATCAGGAAATTACAGCGAGTATGATTGATACATTCCGCGAGTTTAAAGAAACCAAGAATATCGACCGTACTACATTGGTAAGTGTGTTGGAGGAAAGTTTCCGCAACGTTCTTGCTAAGATTTTCGGTAGTGATGAGAATTTCGATGTTATAGTTAACCCTGACAAGGGCGATTTCGAGATCTATCGCAATCGTGTTGTTGTTGCTGACGGTGAAGTAGAGGACGAAAATAAGGAAATAACACTTACTGAGGCGCGCAAGATTGAGCCTGACTACGAGGTAGGTGAGGATGTAAGTGAGAAGGTTGATTTCAATAAGTTTGGTCGCCGTGCTATCTTGACTCTTCGCCAGACTTTGGCTTCTAAGATTCTTGAGTTGGAACACGATTCTCTTTTCAATAAGTACAAGGATCGTGTAGGACAGATCATTTCTGGTGAGGTTTACCAGGTTTGGAAGCGTGAGGTACTTATCGTAGACGATGAGAACAATGAACTTATCTTGCCTAAGACAGAGCAGATTCCTGGCGATATGTATCGTAAGGGCGAGACCGTTCGTGCAGTCATCGACCGCGTTGATAATGATAACAATAATCCTAAGATTATCTTGAGCCGTACAGCTCCTGCTTTCTTGCAGCGTTTGTTGGAGGCTGAAGTTCCTGAGATTGCAGAGGGCTTGATCGCTATCCGTCGTATTGCTCGCCTTCCTGGAGAACGCGCAAAGATTGCTGTTGAAAGCTTTGATGAGCGTATCGACCCAGTTGGAGCTTGTGTCGGTGTGAAGGGTAGTCGTGTTCACGGTATCGTACGTGAATTGAACAACGAGAATCTTGATGTTGTCAATTATACTGACAATGCCAAACTGTTCATTCAGCGTGCTTTGGCTCCTGCAGCCATTACTTCTGTAAACATCGATGATGAGAACAAAAAGGCTGAAGTGTTCTTGAAGCCTGATCAGGTGAGCAAGGCTATCGGTCGTGGCGGTATGAACATCAAGTTGGCTTCCATGCTGACAGAGTATACTATCGATGTATTCCGCGAAGTGGATGATAATGAAGCTGATGAGGATATCTACTTGGATGAATTCTCTGATGAGATTGACCAGTGGGTGATTGATGCCATCAAGGGCATTGGTCTCGATACAGCTAAGCAAGTACTCAATGCTCCACGCAACTTGTTGATTGAGAAGGCAGATTTGGAGGAAGAGACTGTCGACAATGTCATCAATGTATTGCGTACCGAATTCGAACAATAATTCCCTAGCTTGCTAGTGCTTGCTGGGAATCTAATTAAATTAAATAGGAGATAAATAAATATATATGAGCATCAGATTAAATAAAGCACTACGTGAATTAAATATAGGTCTTCAAACGGCAGTTGAATTCCTTGAAAATAAAAAAGAACTGGGAGAGGTGAAGGCTGAACCGAGCTTCAAAATCAGCGATGAGCAGTATCAGGCATTGAATGATGCCTTTAGCAAAGATAAGGAAGTTCGTGATCAGGCAGAGAAGCTCTTTACCAAAAAAACTAAGGATAAGAAACGTGCGCCAGAACAGAAGGACAATCGTTCCGAGAACGTATTGGAGTCGGGCAGACAGCAGTATAAGCCGCTGGGCAAGATCGACTTGGATAGTCTCGGTAAGAAATCTGCTGTTCAGTCTGTTGCTGATAAGCCAGAGGTGCATGAGCAAGAGACTGCTGCCGTCAGTCCTGCGCCTAATAAAGAGATAGTAAAGGCTGAAAATAAGGATGAGAAGAGACAACAGAATGTCTCTCAACATAAACAGAATATGAAACAGGAGAATCAGCAAAAAACACAACAGGCAAAATCGCATGAATCTAAGGGGCTGCAGAATGGCCACAATCAGCAGAAAGCTGCACATCACAAGGGAGACAACCAACCTTCTAAGGTAGATAACAAGACTCAGCAGGATCAGACTGCTGTAGCTTTAGGGGGCTCTAGTGTCTTTACTTTGAAAAGTGAGAAGAAAATGTCTTCTAACGAACCTAAGGTGTTAGGTAAGATTGACCTTTCTTCTTTGAATCAGAGCACTCGTCCTAAGAAGAAGTCTAAGGAGGAGCGCCGTAAGGAACGTGAGGAAAAATTGGCTCAGCAGCACAGCGAGCGTAAGAAGCGTGTTCGTATTAACAAAGAGCGTGTTGACATCAATGCCGAAGCAAAGAATAATAATGGCGATGGTGGTAATGGCCAGAATAGAGGTAATAATGGTGGCAACAAAAAGAACAGAAACAAGAACAGAAATAATAATAACAATAATAATAAGGGCAATAACAACAACCGCGGCAACCAGCGCCAGATAGAGGTGGACGACGAGGCTGTAGCACGCCAGGTTAAGGAGACTCTTGCCCGTTTGACCAGCAAGAGCCAGAACAAGAAGGGTGCTAAGTATCGTAAGGAGAAGCGTGAGGCTGTTCAGGAGAAGTTGCAGGATCAGGCTCGTCAGGAGCAGAAGGAAAGCAAGACCCTGAAGCTCACTGAGTTCGTTACCGTTAGCGAGTTGGCTACGATGATGGATATCAGCGTTACTCAGGTTATCTCTACCCTGATGGGTGTAGGTATCATGGTTTCTATCAACCAGCGTCTGGATGCTGAAACCATCAACATGGTGGCTGAGGAGTTCGGCTTCAAGACAGAATACGTAAGTGCAGAGGTTCAGGAAGCCGTGAGCGAGGAAGAAGATGATGAGAACGACTTGGTTCCTCGTGCTCCAATCGTAACCGTGATGGGTCACGTAGACCATGGTAAGACCTCTTTGCTCGACTATATCCGCAATACCAATGTGATTGCCGGTGAGGCGGGTGGTATTACCCAGCATATCGGTGCCTACAGTGTGACTCTGAACAGCGGTCGCAAGGTTACATTCCTTGATACTCCAGGTCACGAGGCGTTTACCGCCATGCGTGCCCGTGGTGCTCAGGCTACCGATATCGCCATCATCATCATCGCAGCCGATGACTCCGTGATGCCTACTACCAAGGAGGCTATCGCCCATGCTCAGGCTGCCGGTGTGCCAATGGTATTCGCTATCAACAAGATTGATAAGCCAGGGGCTAACCCAGACCGTATCCGTGAGGACTTGGCTAACATGAACCTGCTCGTTGAGGAGTGGGGTGGTAAGTATCAGTGCCAGGAAATCAGTGCCAAGAAGGGTATCGGTGTTCACGATTTGCTCGACAAGGTGCTCCTCGAGGCTGATATGCTCGACTTGAAGGCTAACCCTAACCGTCGTGCCACAGGTACCATCATTGAGTCTTCACTTGACAAGGGTCGTGGATATGTTTCTACCGTATTGGTTGCCAATGGTACCTTGAAGGTTGGTGATATTGTTCTCGCCGGTACTTCTTGGGGGCGTGTGAAGGCGATGTTCAATGAGCGTAATGCCAATATCAAGTCAGCGGCTCCTGCAGAGCCAGCTATCATCCTCGGTTTGAATGGTGCGCCTACAGCAGGTGACCAGTTCCACGTAATCGAGACAGAGCAGGAGGCTCGCGAAATCGCCAACAAGCGTGAGCAGTTGCAGCGTGAACAGGGCTTGCGTACTCAGAAGCGCTTGACCTTGGGTGATATCTCTCACCGTATCGCACGTGGTGAGTTCCACGAGTTGAACGTCATCGTAAAGGGTGATACCGATGGTTCTGTTGAGGCATTGAGCGACTCATTCATCAAGCTTTCTACCGAGAAGGTTCAGGTGAACGTTGTCAACAAGGCTGTAGGTCAGATTTCAGAGAACGACGTGATGCTGGCATCTGCTTCAGATGCAGTCATCGTTGGTTTCCAGGTTCGTCCATCTGCCGATGCTCGCAAGGCTGCCGACCGTGAGGGTGTTGAAATCAACACATACTCTATCATCTACGATGCTATCGACGATATCAAGAGCGTGATGGTAGGTATGCTCGACAAGGTGAAGAAGGAAATCGTTACCGGTCAGGTTGAGGTTAAGCAGACCTTCAAGATTTCCAAGGTGGGTACTATTGCCGGTGGTCTCGTTACCGAGGGTAAGGTACACGCTAAGGATAAGGCTCGCGTCATCCGTGACGGTATCGTAATCCGTACTGCAGAAATCGGTGCCTTGAAGCGTTACAAGGACGATGTCAAGGAGGTGGTTACCGGTATGGAGTGCGGTTTGAGCCTCGTCAACTACAACGATATCCAGGAAGGCGACGTTATCGAGACTTTCACTGAGATCGAGGTAGAGCAGAAACTTTAATAAAGTGAAGAGTGAAGAATTCATTTGTCTTTTCGCTCTATCCTATATATAATAAGGTAGGGATGAGTCCTCAGCGGCTTATCCCTATTTAGGGTTAAAATAACGAAAGGTTATTCTAAATAAAATGGCAGAAATAGAGAAAGAACAGAATCAGGTTGTCAAGGATGTGATAGACCAGAAATACGAGTATGGTTTTACCACCGATGTACATACTGAAATCATAGAAAAGGGTCTCAACGAGGATGTTGTGCGCCTGATCTCGCAGAAGAAGGGAGAGCCAGACTGGATGCTCGAATTTCGTCTGAAAGCCTACAATTACTGGAAGACGCTCAAGGAGCCAAAGTGGGGACACGTTCACGTGCCACCTATTGACTACCAGGAGATTTCATACTATGCTGACCCTTTGGCAAAGAAGCCGAAGAACAAGGAGATTGATCCTGAGTTGGAGAAGACATTCGATAAACTCGGTATTCCTCTGGAGGAGCGTCTGGCTTTGAGCGGTACCGCCGTAGATGCCATCATGGACTCTGTGTCGGTAAAGACTACCTTCAAGGAGAAACTCCGTGAGAAAGGTGTCATCTTCTGCAGTATCGGTGAGGCTGTGAAGGAGCATCCTGATTTGGTAAGAGAGTATCTGGGAACCGTGGTTCCTTATCGTGATAACTTTTATGCAGCCTTGAACAGTTGCGTATTCAGTGATGGCTCATTCGTTTATATTCCTAAGGGCGTCCGCTGTCCGATGGAGTTGAGCAGTTACTTCCGCATCAATGCCCGTAACACCGGTCAGTTTGAGCGTACATTGATTGTCGCTGATGATGATGCTTACGTTTCTTACCTGGAGGGATGTACAGCGCCAATGCGTGATGAGAATCAGCTTCATGCGGCTATTGTCGAGATAATTGTCAAGGACAATGCTGAGGTGAAATACTCTACTGTTCAGAACTGGTATCCTGGTGATGAGCATGGTAAGGGTGGTGTGCTGAACCTGGTAACCAAGCGAGGCGACTTGCGTGGTGTGAACTCTAAGTTGAGCTGGACTCAGGTAGAGACGGGTTCTGCGATTACCTGGAAGTATCCTTCCTGCATCTTGCGTGGCGACAACTCTGTAGCTGAGTTCTACAGTGTGGCTGTTACCAACAACTATCAGGAGGCTGATACCGGTACCAAGATGATTCACATGGGTAAGAACACCAAGAGTACCATCATCTCTAAGGGTATTTCGGCAGGACATAGCCAGAATTCCTATCGTGGATTGGTTCGTGCCACATCCAATGCCGACAATGCACGCAACTATAGTTCCTGCGACTCTTTGTTGCTGGGCAGCGATTGTGGAGCGCATACCTTCCCATATATGGATGCCCATAACGACACAGCCGTGTTCGAGCATGAGGCAACTACCTCGAAGATTTCAGAAGACCAGCTCTTCTATTGTAATCAGCGAGGCATTCCTACCGAGGAGGCTGTCGGCTTAATCGTAAACGGTTATGCCAAGGACGTGCTCAACAAGTTGCCTATGGAGTTTGCCGTTGAGGCACAGAAACTCCTGAGTGTTTCACTCGAAGGAACCGTAGGATAGTTATCATAATTCTCGATGAAATCGATAAAAATTGACTAAAATTATGTTAGAGGTAAAGAATCTGCATGCTACTATTGCAGGCAAAGAAATATTGAAAGGTATCAACCTGACTATCAACGATGGTGAGATACATGCTATCATGGGACCTAATGGTTCCGGTAAGTCAACCTTGAGCGCTGTGCTCACAGGTAACCCTCTTTATACAGTAACAGAGGGCGAGGCTATCTTCAACGGCAAGAACCTTCTGGATATGAAGCCAGAGGACCGTGCCCGTGAAGGCTTGTTCCTCTCTTTCCAGTATCCAGTAGAAATTCCTGGCGTATCCATGACCAACTTCATGCGTGCGGCTATCAATGCCAAGCGTGTGTATCAGGGTTTGGAACCATTGAATACAAGCGAATTCATGAAGCTGATGCGTGAGAAGCGCGAGTTGGTGGAATTGGACAGCAAGTTGGCTCGCCGTTCTGTAAACGAAGGTTTCTCGGGTGGTGAGAAGAAGCGCAACGAGATTTTCCAGATGGCTATGCTGGAGCCAAAGCTCTCTATCCTCGATGAAACCGACTCAGGTCTCGATGTGGATGCGATGCGTATCGTGGCTGATGGTGTGAACAAGATGCATACCGACAAGACTTCTGCCATTGTCATCACTCACTACGAGCGTCTGCTCGATATGATTAAGCCAAGTGTGGTTCACGTTCTCTATAAGGGTAGAATCGTGAAGACTGCCGGTCCTGAACTTGCCAAGGAGATTGAGGCTCGTGGCTACGACTGGATCAAGGCTGAAGTAGATGAGAAATAATAAGGAGGATGGCTATGCTTTCAGAAAAACAATATTTAGACTTGTATCAGTCTTCTTCGAGAATAATCAAGAAGAACAGTGCTGAGGTGCTCAATGCGGTGCGCGATGCTGCGTTTGAGGACTTCCGTCGCCTGGGCTTCCCTTCCCGAAAGGTAGAAAGATACAAGTACACAGATATGAGCGCCATCTTCGAGCCAGATTATGGCTTGAACTTGAACCGTCTGGAAATTCCGGTAGATCCATACGAAGCTTTCCGCTGCGATGTGCCTAATCTGAGCACTTCGCTCTACTTCGTGGTAAACGATGCTTTTTATAACAAAGCATTGCCTAAAGTAGAGCTTCCGGAGGGCGTAATCGTGGATTCTTTGAGCAAGATTGCTGCAGAAATCCCTGAATTCATCGGGAAATACTACGCTAAGATTGCCAAAACCGACGAAGATGGCATCACCGCATTGAATACATTCCTGGCACAGGATGGCTTGCTGATTTATGTTCCAAAGAATGTAAAGGTAGAGCGAACTATTCAGGTCATCAATATTCTCCGTTCGGATGTTGATTTGATGGTAAACCGACGTGTACTCATCGTGATGGAACAGGGTGCTGAGGCTAAGTTCCTCTTCTGTGACCATGCAGCCGATGACAAGAACTTCCTCGCAACCCAGGTTATCGAGGCATTCGTAGGCGAGAATGCCAGTCTCGACCTCTATTGCCTGGAGGAGACTCATTACAAGAACCGCCGTGTCAGCAACGTGTATATTGAGCAGCAGGCTAACAGCCGCGTAAACCATAACGTCATCACCCTTCATAATGGTATCACCCGCAACCGACTCGACCTCGTGTTCAAGGGCGAGGGAGCCGAATGCTTCTGCAATGGTTGTGTGATTGCCGATAAGAACCAGGTGGTAGATAACAATACGCTCATTGATCATCAGGTGGGTCATTGTACCAGCAACGAACTTTATAAGTATGTGCTCGATGGTGAGGCACGTGGTGCTTTTGCCGGCAGAGTGCTGGTTCGTCATGGTGCCCAGAAGACCACTTCGCAGGAAACTAACCAGAACCTCTGTGCTACGAAGACAGCCCGCATGTTCACCCAGCCGATGCTGGAGATTTATGCCGACGATGTGAAGTGTGCACACGGTAGTACTGTAGGTCAGCTCAACGATGCCGCCCTGTTCTATATGCAGCAGCGTGGTGTGAGCCGTGAGGAGGCTAAGTTGCTCCTTCAGTTTGCATTTATCAACGAAGTCATCGACAAGATGGAGCTGGAGCCATTGCGCGATCGCCTGCATCATCTCGTAGAGAAGCGATTCCGTGGTGAACTCAATAAGTGCGAGGGTTGCAAGCTTTGCAAGTAGATAATATCCTTTTAAAGGAGCTAAGTTCTTAAAACTATGTATGATATCAATCAAGTAAGAGCAGATTTCCCGATTTTATCGAGAACGGTATATGATAAGCTATTGGTGTATTTGGATAATGCGGCAACTACACAGAAGCCATTGTGCGTACTCGATGCCATGCGCGACGAGTATCTCAATGTGAATGCCAATGTGCATCGTGGTGTGCACTATCTCTCTCAGCAGGCTACCGATCTTCATGAAGCAGCCCGTGAGACTGTGCGCAAGTTTATCAATGCGCCGAAGGTTGAGGAAATCATCTTCACCCGAGGTACTACAGAGAGTCTGAATCTTGTGGTTTCATCGTTCTGCGATGCATTTATGAGCGAGGGCGACGAGGTGATTATCTCTACCATGGAGCATCATTCCAATATCGTGCCTTGGCAGTTGCAGGCTGCCAAGAAGGGAATCGCCATCCGTGTGATTCCTATCAATGATAAAGGTGAGATTAACCTCGATGAATTCGCCAATTTATTTACCGAACGCACCAAAATCGTGAGCATAGCCCAAGTGAGCAACGTGCTCGGTACGGTGAATCCGGTAAAAAAGATGATTAAGATTGCCCATGAGCACGGTGTGCCTGTGATGGTGGATGGCGCTCAGAGTACTCCTCACTTTGCTGTGGATGTGCAGGACATGGATTGCGATTTCTTCGCTTTCAGCGGTCATAAAATCTATGGTCCTACCGGTATCGGTGTGCTTTATGGCAAGGAAGAATGGCTCGACAAGTTGCCTCCTTATCAGGGAGGTGGTGAAATGATAGAGAGCGTAAGTTTCGAGAAGACTACTTTCGAGAAGTTGCCATTCAAGTTTGAGGCTGGTACTCCTGATTATGTAGCTACCCATGGTCTGGCAAAGGCCATCGATTATGTCTCTGCACTCGGCATGGATAACATTGCCAAGCATGAGCAGGAATTGACCCGTTACTGCATGGAGCAGATGCGAACTATCGATGGAATCAGACTTTTTGGTGAGCAGGAGGGCAAAGATGCCGTTGTCAGCTTCTTGGTTGGTGATATTCATCACATGGACATGGGAACATTGCTCGATCGTCTGGGCATTGCTGTCCGTACCGGTCATCATTGTGCTCAGCCTTTGATGGACCGTTATGGCATTCTGGGAACTGTTCGTGCCAGCTTTGCCTTGTACAATACCAAGGAGGAGGTTGATGCGCTTGTAGCAGGCGTAAAACGCGTTTCTCAGATGTTCTAAAAGCTTTTATATATAATGATTCCCCATTTCTATGATGGAATTGGGGAATTATTGTTTTTATATTAAAATAAACAACCTAAAAACAAACAAATGAAAAGAATATTATTAAGTACTTTTCTGTTGATTTCCTTGAGCCTTTCAGCTCAGAATATTGATAGAAAACAAGTAGTAGAGAGGAATAATCCTCATGTGGTGACGATGGATTCGCTGAATTCCTTGTCTGTGGGTAATGGTGGCTTTGCCATGACTGTAGATGGAACTGGTCTTCAGTCATTCCCTAAGTCTTATTCCAAGGGCGTTCCTTTGGGTACGATGAGCGATTGGGGCTGGCATTCGTTTACCAATCCTGAGAATTATAAACAGGAAGAAAGTTGGCGTTATTATGATTATGGTAGAGGAAGAAAGGAGCCATACGCTACCCAGATAAAGGAAGATAAGAGAAAGAAGGCAGCAGGAGATTGGTATCGTGTCAATCCTCATCGTCTGCATTTGGGTACATTGGGACTTTCTCTGGGGGCTGATCCTAAGAATATACAGCAGGTTAACCAAATTTTGGACATGTGGGATGGAATGATTAAGAGCAGCTTTATTTATCATGGTCGTGCTTATCAGGTGGAGACCACTTGTCATCCTGAGCTGGATATGATTGCTACTCACGTCCAGTCCAAAGGTCCTATCGCATTTGATATCCGTTTTGCTTATCCTACAGGCGGTCATTGTGACGATGCTTGCGATTGGAATAAAGATCATCTTCATTCCACAATGCTTGTTTCACAAGATAAGAATTCTGCCGTATTGAAACGAACTATCGATGAAACCGTCTATTTCGTGATATTGAGATGGCAGGGTATAGCCAAACTCAAGCAGAAAGGCAAGAATTTCTATCAGCTGCAGTCAAAGTCTGCTGACTTGAAATTGACCTGTGAATATGCAGAGCAGTTATCTTCTGAGAGCAAGACTTTTGCTGAGGTTGCGGATGCAGCCAAGGCTTATTGGAATAGCTATTGGCAGAAGGGAGCAATGGTGGATTTCGGACAGTGTAAGGATCCTCGTGCTCAGGAGATGGAGCGCCGTGTAGTGTTGAGCCAATACCTGCTGGCTATTCAGGATGCAGGTGACACTCCTCCACAGGAAACCGGTCTTACTTATAATTCCTGGTTTGGCAAGTTCCATTTGGAGATGATTCTCTGGCATCAGGCACAATTTGCCTTGTGGGGACATCCTGAATTGTTGGAGCGTTCTTTATCCTGGTATTTCAAGGCAGAGCCGAATGCCCGCAAGATAGCCCAGCGACAGGGATTCAAGGGAGTAAGATGGATGAAGATGACCGATCCTGGTGCTGGTGAGGCTCCATCAAGTGTAGGAAGTTTCCTGATTTGGCAACAGCCACACCTCATTTATCTGGCAGAATTGCTTTATCGTGCCAATCCTTCGCCTGCCATCTTGCAGAAATATGCGAAACTGGTCGATGAAACAGCTGAATTTATGGGCGACTTTGCAGAATATGATAAGGAGAAAGACCGTTATATTCTTCGCGGTTGTATTGCTGCCCAGGAAACCTTACCTGCCGCTACAACCGTTAATCCTCCATTCGAGCTCAGTCAGTGGCATTGTGCCTTGAAGATTGCGCAGGAATGGCGTGAACGACTGGGTAAGGCTCGTGATGCTCATTGGGACGATATCATTGCCAAGATCTCTCCTCTTGCATCCAAGGACAGTTTATACCTTGCTGCAGAGACCGAGCCTGATACCTATACCAAGGTTCGCATGTTCAGTGATCATCCAGCCGTGATGGGTGCCATCGGTCTGTTCCCATATAATAGTAGAATGATTGATTTTGCCAAGATGAAGAAGACCGAGCAATGGATTTGGAAGAACTGGAAGTGGAATACTTCCTGGGGCTGGGATTATCCGATGATGGCAATGGGAGCTGCCCGCATGGGAGAACCTGAGAATGCAGTAGGTGCTTTACTGATGCACCAGCAGAAGAATACCTATTTGGTAAGCGGTCATAACTATCAGGATGCCCGTTTGCGCCTTTATCTTCCTGGCAATGGCGGTTTGTTGATGGCTGTAGCCATGATGTGTGCCGGCTGGGACGGCAGTATTCATCCTAATCCGGGATTCCCGCAGGATGGCAATTGGAATGTGAAATGGGAAGGCTTGAAGCCTTTGCTTTAATAATATGATGTATCATCAAGAATAAATAATATGTTGGAAAGTCATTATTATAAGGATATGATAGAGGCTGGCTGTGATGAGGCTGGCCGTGGATGCTTGGCGGGTAGCGTCTATGCTGCAGCCGTCATTCTTCCTCCTAATTATCAGAATGCCGATTTGAACGACAGTAAGAAACTCACCGACAAGAAGCGCAAGGCACTCCGCAAGCAGATAGAGCGTGATGCCGTAGCTTGGGCTGTGGGCATTGTTACGCCTGAAGAAATCGATAAAATCAATATTCTCAACGCCAGTTTCCTGGCTATGCACCGTGCCCTGGACCAGCTCAAGGTTCGTCCAGAGGCTGTCATCGTGGATGGTAACCGGTTTAAGCCTTATAAGGATTTGCCTTATACAACCATCGTAAAGGGAGACGGCAAGTATCTGGCAATTGCTGCGGCAAGCATCCTTGCCAAGACCTATCGTGATGATTACATGGATGCGCTGGCAGAAGAATATCCGCAGTACGACTGGAAAGGCAACAAGGGTTATCCTACCAAGAAACATCGTGCTGCCATCAGGGAATTTGGAGTCACTCCATATCATCGCATGAGTTACAATCTTTTAGGTACTGGCGAATTGAGTATAGATTTCAAGGATTAGAGGCTACAGATTTGGTCCTTTAAAACAAAGTCTGTTTTTTCTGTCGATTATTATAAACGAAAAGGAGGTAAATGCCGTCGATTGGTATTTACCTCCTTTTCGTTTTTTCTGATAGATACGGAGAATGTCTAATCTGTCTTTTATCATCAAGACGATATTAGAAGTCAAGAGTAATACCCTTTTCGTCAATCTTCTTGTATGTCTTGTCGTTGACAATTACATTCTTTGAATTCTTGGCATCGAAGGCGTGGTTCTTTGCACTAACCTTGATGTTTTCGAGCTTCACGCCATCTGTACGGTTGATGACGATGCCATATTCTGCATTGTTTACCTCCATATCCTTGATGTGGATATTGCTTACCGGCATCTCAGGGAGACCGTTGAAGTAAGCGGCACGACGGGCTGTGCGGCAGATGACATGGTTGATGTCGATATTGCGGAAGCAAGGAGTTGTCTCATCTACCTTGAACTTCTGTACCTTCTGGCTCTTAGCCTCATCGCCATCGTTGAGAACTTCAACGGCAGACTTGCCACCGTAATAGAGATCGAAGGTGATGACATCGGTCTGGATATCAAACATTGACATGTTGTCGATATAAATATTCTCTACTACGCCACCACGACCGCGTGTACTCTTGAAACGGAGCCCCACATCAGTACCGAGGAACTGGCAGTCGCTCACCTTAATATTCTTTACGCCACCGCTCATCTCGCTACCAACAACGAAACCGCCATGACCCTTGAATACGGTACAGCCGTTTACGATGACATTCTCGCAAGGAATGCCGCGCTTTCTTCCGTCAGCATCCTTACCGCTCTTGATACAGATACCGTCATCGCCTACATCGAAAGTTGAGTTGACGATGAGTGCATTCTTGCAGCTCTCCAGGTCAAGACCATCACCGTTCTGGGCGTATGAAGGGTTGCGAACCAATACATCTTCTATAAGAACGTTTTCGCACATCAGCGGATGAATGTTCCATGCTGGTGAATTCTGGAAGATAACACCGTTGAGCCAAACGTTCTTGCAGCTTACGAGACTGATCATTACAGGACGGAGGAAACGCTTGATCTCGTTCCACTCTTCTTCTGAAGTTGGAGTCTTAGGCACATTCATGTTGGCGCTGTTGTCAGCCTTCAATGCACCCTCTGTTGGGAACCAGTAGTCAGCTCTCTTGAAAGCACCGCCACGAGAAGTAATCTGCTTCCACTGTGCATCTGTAACCTTCTGCTTCTTCAATGGACGCCAGTATTCTCCGTTTCCGTCGATGCAGCCCTGACCGGTAATTGCCACGTTGGTAAGATTATGGCCAGAGATAGGTGACTGGCAGCGGCGTGTATCCAAACCTTCGAATGATGTATCTACAAAAGGGTAGAGGGCATCGTCTGGTGAGAAAAGGATGACAGCACCTTTTTCGAGATGCAGGTTGATATTGCTCTTCAATACGATAGGACCTGTGAACCATACGCCTTGTGGAACGATGAGTTTACCTCCGCCTTTCTGGGTGAGCGCATCGATAGCCTTGGCAAAGGCTGTGGTACAGAGAGAAGAACCGTCGCCAATAGCACCAAAGTCCTTGAGGTTTACCTCATTGGCAGGGAACTGTGGACGGGTCACCTTTTCCATCTGGAATGGCAGATTCTCATATAGAGCATCATACTTCTTGATGTCGGTTGCCTGGGCACTGAGTGCCAGCAAGCAAGCACAAACCATGCTAAAAATTTTCTTCATGACTGTAATTATGTTTTTGTTTGTTTTATAAATCATTGTTAGCTTCCGTCTGCAAATTTATGAATAATATCTGATTTCACCAAACGAAAGTATCAGATTATGCCTATAAAACATCGCAAACGTTTTCAGTAGGAAAAAGTCGCAATAGTCTTAGCTGGTTGTAAAAGGGGACGTTTCGCTTTCTGCCTTACTATGGCACAATATTGCCCCTAGGCGGGCAACTTTTTGCCATTGGCAGATAAGAATTAATACGTCGGGAGAAAGATTCCATCAGGTCTATCTCTGTCATTTACTAGGTGCATTCTGGCAGTAGGTTGAGTAGTTTTGCTTGCGAAAAAAGCTACTCTCGATTTTACTCTTCACTCTTCACCTTTTCGCTTGAAACCCCGATAAACACTGGGGTTGCGAGTGGTGAAGAGTTTCGCCAACCCTTCACCCACCCTTCACCACCCTTCACCTCAGCAGAATTTTGAACTGCTTAAAGGGAGGATTCTGTTACTCTGGGAATAGGAATAAGACTTCAACTAAGCCCCATGTAAATCTCAACTAGGCTCTACGTAACCTTCAATTAAGCCCCACGTAAACTTTATCTAAGGCTTAAACCAGTTTCAAATAAGGTTTAAATCATCTTCAAAGAAGGCTTAAGCCAAGCTTAATAGAAGCTTAAAGCCACTCATAATAGAAGACTAAGGCCACTCATAATAGAAGCCTTGGAGCAAGCCTTAATGGAAACCCAAAAGCAGAAAGGTGAAGGGTGGGTGAAGAGTGGTGAAGAGTTGATGAAACCCTTCACCGTTATAAGTGTCTTATATATAGTGCTTTATGTTATGTTGGTGAAGGGTGAAGGGTGTTTTTGAGATTGTTGGGAAATCTGTCGGAATGAAATAATCCTAACTTTTTGTGTTTTTTCCAGCTTTAACAGATACTTTTTCATGAAAGCAGGGGATGGGTAATGTATATAGCGAAAGAAGGTTGATAATCAAAAGACTATCAACCTTCTTGTTGTACCCAGACCCGGGATCGAACCGGGATGGATTGCTCCACTGGTGTTTGAGACCAGCGCGTCTACCGATTCCGCCATCTGGGCAAATAGCACTTGGCTTATTTGCGGTTGCAAAGGTACTAATAATTTTTGAACTGGCAAACTTTTTGAGAACTTTTTTTCGAAAAAAGTGCATTTTGCGTGCCAAAAGGCTAAAATATTGTTGTATTTGCCCCCTCCAATCTTAAATTAAGAGAAAAACTTTGGCGCATTCAAATATATTTTCTAATTTTACAGTTGGAAATTTAATTTAAAAACTGCAAACATATGAATCAAAATATGACGGTTAACGTAAATAACTACTATTGTGTGATACTTGCAGGAGGAAAAGGACGTAGACTTTGGCCTTGCAGCCGCAGTAACTATCCGAAGCAATTTATCGATTTCTTTGGAGTAGGACGTACTCAGTTGCAGCAAACCTACGACCGAATGGCAAAGATTGTTCCTGCTGATCATATATATATCAATACGAACGAGGAATTCGTACATTTGATTAAGGAGCAGTTGCCAGAAGTTTCTATGGATAACATTTTGGCAGAGCCTATTCATCGTAATACGGCTCCGAGCATGGCATGGGCCAATCATCGCATTTCCATGATAAATCCCAATGCCTGTGTGATTACCACTCCTTCAGACCAGGCTATCTTCAACGAGGAAGCTTTCCGGGAAAATGTGCTGAAAGGCTTGGCTTTTGTAGCAGAGAACGACCGGTTCCTTACCATGGGAGTGAAGCCAACCCGTCCTGAACCGGGTTATGGATATATTCAGATGGGCGATGTCTTTTGTGACAATATGTATCAGGTTCAATCCTTTACGGAGAAACCGGAGCGTGATTTTGCCAAGATATTCGTTGAGAGTGGGGAGTTTTATTGGAATACTGGTCTCTTCCTGAGCAATGTAAAGCATCTGAGAGAGTGTTTCTGTAAGATTCTGCCTCCTGTGCTCCGTGATTACGACAAGCAGTATCCGGAGTTTAGCATCGAGACGGAGAATGCCTATATGAAGGAGAGTTTTTCTTCTTATCCTAATATCTCTGTGGATTTTGGAATCCTTGAGAAGCCTTCGGATGTATGCGTGATGAAGTGTGATTTCGGATGGGCTGACCTGGGAACATGGCACAGTATCTATGAGGCGATGCAGAAGAGCGATGACGATAACGTGGTGATAGACAGCGATGTGATGATGGAAAACTGCCACAACAATGTGATTAAGTTGCCGAAGGGCAAGCTTGCCGTATTGAACGGGCTGGATGGTTTTATCGTTGCCGAGAAAGACAATGTGCTGCTCGTCTGCAGGAAGGAAGATTCTTCCGCATTGGTTCGCAAATATGTGAACGAGGTGCAGATGAAGCGAGGTGAAGACTTTATTTAATGGGCGATTTAGTCAAATAAATATAATATGTATGAAAAATGAGCTGCAACCCTCTGCAGCTCATTTTTTGCTTTATAAGCGGATGTGTGGTTTACACACATTTTATAATTTCTGGAATTCAGTATAAATCTTATCAGCAATTTCCTTGAACTCTTCCTCAGAGAGCTTGAGGTGCTCCTTGCGGAAATTGACATCAGCTTCGCTGTTCATTGGGATGAGGTGGATATGGGCATGAGGAACCTCCAGACCCAAAACAACCTGCGCCACTTTCTTGCATGGGAAGGCTGCCTTGATAGCCTTGGCTACCTTCTTGGCGAAAACCTCAAACTCAGCCAGGTCTTCGTCTTCCATATCGAAGATGTAATCAACCTCCTTACGGGGAATCACCAAGGTATGACCTTTGCCGATAGGGCTAATGTCGAGGAAAGCATAAAACTTGTCGCTTTCTGCACACTTGTAGCTAGGAATCTCTCCTGCTGCAATCTTTGAAAAAATGCTTGCCATAATCGCTAATCAATTTATAATTAATAATTTATAATTTACAATTCATATTATCTTATTCTCTTTTTGATGTCGTTGCATCGGCTACTTTCATTTTCTGTAGAGTATATCGGGTAGGCTTACATATAACATAAAAGGAACCGTCATACGGGCATTGCTGCCGATATGATAGTTCCTTTTATTCCGTTTTATTCAAATGAAATCTTGTCGATGCGAAGGTTGATGGTGCCGCGAGGAATCTTGATTTCTGCAATCTCACCTACCTTCTTGTTGAGCAATCCCTGTGCGATAGGAGTCTTGATGGAAATCTTGCCTTCCTTCAAGTTTGCCTCGCTCTCGCTCACGATGGTATAGGTCATCTTTGCCTTGTTAGCCATGTTGGTCATCTCTACCTTCGACATGATCTGCACGCTGTCGGTGCTGAGCTGCTTGGTATCGATAATCTTGGCCTCGGCAATGGTGAGCTTCAGGCGATTGATCTTATCTTCCAGATGAGCCTGTGCCTCTTTAGCGGCATCATACTCAGAATTCTCACTTAAATCACCCTTGTCGCGGGCTTCAGCAATTGCGGCTGATGCCTTAGGGCGCTCTACAGATACGAGCTGTTTCAGCTCAGCTACGAGATTGTCGTAGCCTTCTTGTGACATGTAAGCCATAATTTTTCTTGTTGTTTAATGTTATTAATAATATGTTCTTAGAGGCATAAAAAATAAAGAATTCCAGTGCCAGTGGAGCACCGGAATCCTATACTTATATGTGTCTCTTTCTTATCCTTATGTTTATAATTCGATTGCAAAGATAGGACTTTATTTCCGTATCACCAAACTTTTTGGATGAAATTTTAAAAATAACCTCCTTTTTCCTTCACATACTCCATTAATTCACTAAAAATCTGATTATTGCGTAATATCTCCGGGTTGCCGGTCATAATCATCTGCTTCCTGGCTCGGGTGATGGCTACGTTCAGCTTGCGGTCGATGATGGCACCGTCTTCTACGAAGCTGTTGCCGGCAAGAAAGTCGAGTTGCCAGATGTTCTGGATGGTGAAACTGTAGATGATGACATCTCGCTGGCTGCCCTGATAGCGTTCCACGGTATCGATGCTGATCTTCTCCAGTTCCGGGATGCCGAGTTTTTCGATGCCCTTGCGTACCATGGCTATCTGGTTGCGATAAGGTACGATGACGCCTACGGTCTTCTGCGGGTCGAACTGTGCGCCATAGAAACGGTGGATGCGACGGAGCATGTCTACCACGATTTCTGCTTCGTTGGCATTGATCTTGTCGGATACATTCGGTTCCTTGCAGAACTGAGATGGGAGGAAGATCATGCGATGTTCCTTCAGGAGGTCATCAAGCGCATCTTCTGATGGGAGGGTATAGGACAGTTCCTCTTCCAACTGGTGTGGACAAGGTACGGGTTCCAGTTTCTCCCGGCGGTAGAACATCCGGTTCGGAAACTCGGCTATCTCCGGGTGCATTCTTCCCTGACGGCGAAGTATGCCGATAAAGTCCGTGCGTTCCTCGTGGTCTTCCCAATGAATCAGGCGCTCGAAGAGGGAACTGCGGCAGTTGGTGAGGCAGATGTCCTGTAAGAGACTCATGTCTACAACTCCATTCTTCTGGCTGTCATGGATGGTAGGAATCGCAGAATCCTTCTCGCTCTGCTGCACTACGGCAGGCAACTGCTTATAGTCGCCGATGAGGATAAACTTATCCACGGCAGACAGGAGCCCGATGAGATTTGGCTCCAATATCTGGCTCGACTCGTCGATGATGGCAAGCTTGAAGTGCTTCAGGGTGAAGATGAACGGCTTGGAAGTCATCATCGAAGTAGTTCCTACGATTACGCGCGTACCTATTATATATTGTTTGATGGCTTCGAGCTTCGGACAGTCGCTGATAGCCTTCTCTATCAGATAAGGGCGGAACCGTTCATCGCAGGAGTATTCGCTGCCCAGACGCAGGAATGGGATGCCGGAATCTACCAGCATCTCGCAGATTTCATCTACGGCTCGGTTGGTATACGACATCAGGAGTATGGAGGAAGCAGGTTGCTGAGCTGTCTTGCCTCCGGTGGCGATGCTTTCTGCTGTAGGCATTCCCGTTCCGTCGTTCAATGCTTCTTCTACCATAAACTTCAGGGCACGACTGGTTTTTCCTGTTCCCGGAGGCCCTACGAGCAGAAAGTAATCCTGCGCCTGTTTGGCACGGAGGATGATATCGTCCAAGACATTGTCGTAATGTTTGGTCAATGCCAGCGAAGTATCTCTTTGCGGAGCACGTTGTCCCAACAGCAGGTCGCGTTTCTCCTTTGGAGCACAGATAAACTGGTGCAGGTTGCGGATGCTTCCACCGGTCGATGCATCGCTCGTTCCGTGTTCGATGGCGTATGGCAGGTTCGTTTCGAAGATATCGGCGTTTTGCTGTCCGTCAGTGAGATGCACTACAATCTCATGGCTGTGAATCTCCTGCAATACACCTTTATATAATATAGCCTTTCTCACGTCGGGTTCTTCCTTCAGCTTGTAGGTATAGAGATACACCATGTCGCCGATGCGGAAGTTGGGCAGGAAGTCCTTTCCCTGGTCGGGCACACTGAGGGTGATGGTATCAAATCCACTTCCTGCGCTGCTCTGTTCCTTTCGGATGATGTGCAGGTCGGTATAGATATTGCCGGCATCCTTCTTCTCGGTGAGCGGCATGGTCCAGAGGTCAGAACTCGATGTGTTCGTTCCTTCCTGTGCGCCCACCTTGCTGATCATCTGTTCCCGTAAGACAAAGGTCATCATGCGGCAGAAGTAGGCTTCCTCCAGTGGAGAAAGGTCGTGGAGCGGGTTGGTGATGGCTTCTATCTGTGGTTTCAGATACTTGTTGTAGAAGAAATCCTGGGTACCTGCCACATTCAAAACTTCGGGGGTAAATTCATTCAGTGTATGCTCGAATCCCTCCTTGGCTATCTCGAAGGAGGCGGCAACGAGCTGGTTGCGGTATTCGATGGCCTCCTTGAAGAGCTTTTGGTAGTAAGCTACCACCATCAATCCGTCTTGCGGCTGATACTTGGAGTAGAGCAGTCGGATATTCACGCGGTCGTTGCTCAGCTTGAAGTTGTGCTGTAACACGCCATAGTAGAGCAGGAGCTGTACATAGTGAGGCTCCAGCTGATAACTGTGATAAGCGGGATCTACCTGATGGGTTTCGATATTCATGTTGCGTCCTGATTTCTGTTCCACCAGCAGCTTGCAGTCGGTGGTCATCAGGTCTACACGTCCCTGTATGCCCAGAGCTTCGCATACGAACGAAGGCTCCAGGATGGCTTTCTTCCTGTCGTAAAGACTTTCGCCTCGGAATGCTGACATCTTTGCCTGCGATGCGGTACGCGGAAAGAGAATATCCACTACCTGCTGCAGATTGAATGCCTGCAGGCTGGCATCGGTATAAAACTTCTTGGCGTCAAACCAGGGACAGGTACAGAACTCCAGGGCTTTCTCCCGGAAGTTGCTCTTCACGGTTTCGTTCACCTGATACTTGCCGTGTGAGTTGATGATGTCGTCGAGCGCAGCACCGGCAAAGTTACCGAGCAGGGTTGCCTGGGTGTTGGCACGGGGCTTCATCAGGTTTAATAGATAAAGCAGAGGATGGTGACCGAAAGCCGTGAAACAGGTAGCAATACTACTGATATCTACCAGATAATCGGGCTCTACAACGATGAGTCGGGGGGTGATGATGGGCTGCTTCACCTGACAGTCGAGCAGATTGAGCTGCATTCCTTCCTTCAGCAGGTCCCAAAGATAGGTATGGTCGATATGGTTTTCTTCGTCTTTCAACCGCACGAGATACTCTTCTTCATCGGCATCCTGATCGATGTCTACACGGATAAAGTCGCTGTCCCAGTTCTTTACAATGCAGCGGATGCGCCGGTTGTTGATTTCCAGTCCCTTCTGGAAGGGACGGTTGATATGCGGGATGAGTACATTGACTTCATGCGGTATTCTCTCTTCAAACACGGCAGAGATGAAGAGGGTGAGGGCACGGGCATCATATTTCAGGTCTTCGCCCGAAAGAGGTTCCTGCGAATTGCTGTGTCGGCGCATGGTCTGGATGGCAATCTTGTCTGCCACCTTGATGCCACGGGCCTTACAGAGATAATCCACTTGGGAAAAAAGGTTACCGAAAGCCTGTTTGGTATCCTTCACTCCTTCGTGGCAACAGAGGATGAGCGTATCGTGCATCATCTTGTTGCGAGTCTTCGGTTCCAGGTCGGGGAGCGTCAGGAGTTCCCTTACCCGCTGGAAAAGTTCTGTGGCACTGATATTGTTCTGATTCATGAATTGTTGCTTAATCTTGAGAGATGTTTACTTCATCTCTTTCCTCGAAAATGCGATTATTGGTTGCTTTTATTCCCATTATGGTAAAATGTTGTATTCTCTCTTCAGCCAAAGCTCGAAGACAGGATCGACGAATGAGAAATCTTGAAGATGTTTCTCAACGAGATCTTTCTCTACTAATACTTTTTTGTTACGTGTGATGCTCTGTGGCTGCCCCAGACCATACGTCTCTACAACATCCTTGGCATTGAAGTGCTTTTCGCCAGAAGCGATGGCTTTCAACATGCCGATTTGGGTGGGAGTGAGCTCGTCCATCTCTGTCAAGAACAAATCTTCGTTGGTGTCCAAAACCAGTTGGAGCTGGTTGTCGAGGAGTTTTTGCGTCACCTCTTTGTCTGTGTGTGACCATAGGAAGAAGCAATATTGCTGTACGTACCAAGAGTTATACTTCACTCTTTCGCATAGACATTCTGCTTGGCTCTCAGAGATAGTTTTTCCTGTCTTCTTAAAATTGCTCATGATATATGGTATCCAATATTCCTTGGCTATTCTCTTCAGGTTCATCAGTTGTCCGAACTTAAAGAAAGGACTGTTCGCCTTGTTGAAAATATCTTTCATCAAGTGCATCTTGCTGCCGTAGAGACAATAGGTGGTATGGTGCTGCAACTGCCATTCAGCCCTCAGCATAGCTTCAAGGTTCTTCCATTTTGGCAGGTTGGCGAGTTGCTGAAACTCATCGATGCAGACGATAATCTTGATGCCTTTAGCCTCGGCTATCCTTTCGGGGAGTTGCAGAATGTTTTCAGGACTTTCCTTTACAGGATTCACCTTTAGGTTGACCTCTACGCTATTCATTGGGTCGGAAGCTATCGTGATGCTTGGGGTAAAACGATTGATAAATTTCACCAAGTCAGATAATTTCTGTTCCAATGTGGAAGAAACTCCTTGTATCACGATGGAGGCAAATTTGTTGTAGAATTCTTCCTCCGTATGAATCTTGGAGGCATCCATGAAGCAAACCTTTGTCTTGGATTCTTCCTGCATTAATTCTTCCATAGAGGTTCTGACAAGCGAAGATTTTCCCCATCTTCTTGGAGATACCAAGATGACGTTGATGCCGTGGCGAAGGAAATTTTTCAGTTCCCTTCGGTCTTCTACTCTGTCGATAAAACTCTCTTTCTCAGCGAGTCTTCCATAAATAAAGGGTATATCCATAGTCAATTTTTTATAAGTGATGGCGCAAAGTTACAAAAATTATAAATACTCTTATAATAAATGCATTTATAATTATGGATAATTAACGAGGTGATGGGAAGAAAAGTATTCCATTAAGTATTTTTTTCGTATGAAAGCCTTGCCGTATCAATTCTTTTTTGTATATTTGTAGCCCCAAAATGAAAGATGGGATATTATTAATCTAAAAAATTAAAGGAATGACAAAAGAAGAATTGATGCATAGAGCTATTGAGCTCTCAAAGAATAGCGTGAAGACGGGTGGCGGACCTTTTGGTGCTGTGATTGCCAAGGACGGTATCATCATCGCTGAGGCTTCCAACAGCGTAACCATCGACCTCGACCCTACTGCACATGCCGAGGTGAACTGTGTGCGCCAGGCTTGTTTCAAGCTGAAGACCTTCAATCTGGAGGGCTGCGAGATTTATACCTCCTGTGAGCCATGCCCGATGTGTCTGGGTGCTATCTATTGGGCACATCTCGACCGTATCTATTATGCCAACGACAGAAAGGATGCAGCCAAGATAGGTTTCGATGATGAGTTTATCTACGAGGAGATAGACCGCAAGATAGAAGACCGCCATAAGCCGATGATTGCCCTGATGCGCGATGAGGCGCTGGGCGCTTTCCGCATGTGGGAGGAAAATACAGAAAAGACAGAGTATTAATGAGATAAGATAAAAAGGGAAGGTTGCACAGAATATGGACAGCAGCCTTCCTTTTTTCGTAGATTCTTCTTGTATTCTATCATGCCGGATAGAGAAAAATGGAGAAAAGGAACAATTTCTCAGATTTTCTTTGTAATTTTGTCGCCAAATTCAGAAAGTCCCTGAATTCTCGATGAAGGAAATTCTCTAATTATTATAACGACAATGGAACAGTCAATAGAAACTCTCTACAAATTAGACGGCAGAGTGCCCGTTGGTAAAGCACTCCCATTTGGTCTTCAGCATGTATTGGCAATGTTTGTCAGCAACATTGCACCAATCATGATTCTTGCCGGTGCGATAGGATTGGACAGTTCGGTGAGCGCCGTGCTTATCCAGAACTGTATGGTCATCGCCGGTATCGGTACCTTGGTGCAGCTTTATCCGGTATGGCGTATCGGTTCCCGTCTGCCTATCGTAATGGGTATCTCCTTCACCTTCCTTTCGCTCGCTATCGCCATTGCCGGTGCTCATGGTATGGGTACCTTGGTAGGCGCAGTTATCATCGGCGGTCTGGTAGAAGGAACACTTGGACTTTTCGCCAAGTACTGGATCAAGCTCATTCCGCCTGTAGTAGCCGCTACCGTGGTAACAGCCATCGGTTTCTCGCTGCTTCCTGTAGGTGCCAACTCTTTTGCGGGTGGTCAGGGTGCTGCTGATTTCGGTAGCATGAACAACTGGGTTGTGGGTTCTGTCACTTTGCTGGCTTGTCTGCTTTGTCAGATTTTCGCCAAGGGTTTCTTGCGTTCTCTCTCTGTATTGGTAGGACTGCTGGTAGGTTATGTTCTGGCTCTGTTTATGGGAATGATAGATTTCAGTGGACTTTCTGGTCTCTCTATCGTAGCTTTGCCAAAGCTTCTTCCATTTACACCTGAGTTTAATATTGGTGCTATTCTCTCAGTTGTAGCTGTATATCTGGTTTCTGCCACAGAGACGATTGGTGATACTTCTGCGCTCTGCAACAGTGCGTTGAAGCGTGATCCTAAAACCAAGGAGATGGGTGCGGCAGTCTGCTGCGATGGTTTCGTAAGTTCGGTTTCCGGTCTTTTCGGTTGTACTCCTATCACTTCTTTCAGTCAGAACGTAGGGTTGGCTGCTATGTCGGGAGTAGTGAACCGCTTTACTATTGCCATGGGTGCCATCATCATGATTATCGGTGGTATCTTCCCAGCTATCGGTTATGTACTTACTACGATTCCTCAGGCTGTATTGGGCGGCTGTACTATCATGATGTTCGGTAGCATCCTCTTTGCCGGTTTCGGCATGATGGCGCGTACCGGCTTCTCTCAGCGCAACATGGTCATCGTGAGTCTTTCTCTCAGCGTAGGTCTCGGATTCACATCTGCAACAGGTATGTTCAATATCTTCCCGGAGATTGTGCGCACCGTTTTCGCAGATAACTGTGTGGCAGTAGTCTTCCTGCTCGCCGTGATTCTGAACCTCGTATTGCCAAAGAATATGGATAAGGCATAAGAATCAAAGATATTTATATATAAAAAAAGTGCAACTCACAAGTAAGAAAGTGAGTTGCACCTTTTTTATTGGTAATTATTAATTGTACATTATCAATTATAAATTAAATCACTGTCCTCCCAGTCTTTCGAAGAAGGTGATGATTTCTTCGAAGGTCTTGAATTCATCACTGCCATATTCTATGGTTGTACCCATGAAACTGTCGCATGGGCGAGGGTCGATGAAGTAGTCGCCGTAGAGCAGGTTCTTCTGGTTGCAGAAGATGATGTGGTTGTAGGCTGGGGTAGAGAGATATTCCTCTACCCAGGTCTGCACCTTCGCCATATATTCATGGTCGTTGGTTGGCGCTGGGGCTACGATATATACGTTGTAATGCTCTATCAGCATCTCGTAAGCCTTGTGCATCGAACTGGTTGCCTTCATGTAACTGTCGTGCAGGGCATCGAAGTCGATGTATACGATAGGGCGCTCTTTTCCGTTCTGCTTGTCGTCTATCCAGCGGATTACCGGACAGAGATAGTGGAATGCAACCTTGTCGATAAGTCGGTGCTCGCCATGGAATGGGATGGCTTGCGGATAGTGCTCATGGAAGAGGTCGAAGGTGTGGACCACCGGATCTGCATCGCCGAAGAGACCATATACACGCTCCTGTTCCTCGGGAGTGATATCCTGGAAGCATCGCTCGGTGAAGTCGCGGTATTCCTTGATAAGACCTTTGGTAACCATCAGTTCGTTCACTCCATCCTTTCTCGGGTTCTGGAATTCCTGCTTGCCGGTCATGCTGCTCATCGTATTGCCCATCTCGAAAGCTGGGTTTACGAGGATGCGGTCGAATCCTTTCAGCAGCTCGGTGTACATTCCGCCCATCGAAGTACCGATGATGAGGTCGGGTTGTTCTGTCTCTGCCATCTTCTGCAGCATCTCTATGGCTTCTTCAGGATGTACCGGAATGTCCTCAGCTACGAGAGTGGCGTTAGGCATCAGCTCCTGCAACATCTTCACGGTGCCGCTCTGAGCAGAAGAGAGGAAACCGTGAACATACATGATTTTCTTGCCCGACATAAGGTCGGGGAATTGCTTGATATATGGATTCATAATCTTATAATTTTTATTGGGGGTAACTCCTTAACTTCTTTCACTCCCAGTTATTTTCGCTGCAAAATTACGGTAAATTGCAGACAAAACAAAATTATTGAGCGATAAACTTCCTTGTTTGCGAAAAAAGTAGTAATTTTGCACCCAATAACCATATTAAAGTTCAAGTCATAATGGATTTACTGAAAGAAAGAATAATGCAGGAGGGCCGCTGCTTTCCTGGTGGAATCTTAAAAGTAGATAGCTTCGTAAATCATCAGATGGACCCTATCCTGATGATGGACCTGGCTAAGGAATTCGTGCGCCTTTTCAAGGACATCAAGTACAACAAGATTGTTACTATCGAGGCTTCGGGCATCGCTCCAGCCATCATGGTGGGTTATCTGACCAATCTTCCTGTTGTCTTCGTCAAGAAAAAGCAGCCTAAGACCATGGAAGGAATGATTACCTCAGTGGTTCACTCTTTTACCAAGGATCGTGACTATACGGTTTGCGTGAGCAACAGCTACCTGACTCCAGACGATCATGTTATCTTCATCGATGACTTCCTCGCCAACGGTAACGCTTCCAAGGGTGTGATGGACCTTTGCGAGAAGGCTGGCGCCAAGATCGAGGCGATGGGTTTCATCATCGAGAAGGCTTTCCAGCATGGTGGTGACTTCCTGCGCAAGGAGGGAATCCGTTATGAGGCTCTCGCTACTGTAGAGAGCCTGGATGATTGCAAGATTGTCTTGAAGTAAGAGAATCGGCTGAAATCAAGCATCTTTTTTTATCCTATGATATTCATTCAGATATGAAGATAAGATTTTGTTTATTGAACGCCTTGCTTTGTATGGCATTGTCTTCTATGGCAGTGCCTGCAAAGCGAGGCGTTTGGCGTTTGATGACTTTGACTGATGGAACTGAGGTTCGTGTACAGTTAGTGGGCGATGAATTCATGCATTATTATGTTTCGGAAGACGGAACCAAGTATGTCATGGATGCAACAACAGGACAGGGAAATCGATTGGATTCTACTGCTTCCTTGTCTCGCGTGAAGAAAGCGGCAGCCCGTCGTGCAAAGGTTCAATCTCGACAGAAACTTCATCTTCAAAAGGCGAAAGCAAAACAGAATAGTTTCCGAGGAACTAGGAAGGGACTTGTCATTTTAGCCGAATTCTCCGATCGTAAGTTCCAGAGTGGGCATGATCTGACATTGTATAAGCAGATAGTCAATGGCGATAATTACAAGGAAAATGGCTTCCGTGGCAGTGTGAAGGATTATTTCTGTACCCAAAGTATGGGACAGTTCGAACTGAATTTCGACGTGGTTGGTATCTGTCCTCTGCAGAATGCCACTGCTTATTATGGCGCGAATAGTTCTGACGGTGAAGATTTGCATGCGGGTGCAATGATTGCTGAGGCTTGCCTTTGGGCGAAGCAGCAGGGAGTTGACTTCTCCAAGTATGATTGGGATAATGATGGCGAAGTGGAACAGGTCTTTGTTCTCTATGCCGGTAAAGGCGAAGCCAATGGTGGTGCAGCTTCTACCATTTGGCCTCACATGTATGCTTTGTCATTGTCAGATTATGGCAAAGTGTTGCAGTTTGATGGGCTTAAGGTGGATACTTACGCCTGCAGCTGTGAATTGAATGGTCTGAACAAACTCGATGGAATCGGTACTTTCTGCCATGAATTCTCTCACTGTCTGGATTTGCCCGATCTTTATGACACCAGTTATACCAGATGGTTTGGATTGGGTGAATTTGACCTGATGGATAGTGGCAGTTACAATGGAGACGGAAAATGGCCTGCTGGGTATTCGGCTTATGAGAAAGCAAGCTGTGGTTGGATTACTCTTCATGACTTGACGGATATAGAAGAGGAGACAAAGGTGGCTGATGTCATGGCGATGAGTCTAGGAGGAGATGCTTATATCATCAGAAACAAGGCACATGAAGACGAGTGTTACATCATTGAAAACCGACAGAAGTCAGGATGGGATACAGAACTTCCTGGAGCGGGAGTCATGATTACTCATGTAGATTATGATGCTGATGTCTGGTATTATAATGTACTGAACTCGAATAGTGAATATTATGACGAAGCCAATCAGAAATTTGTGAATGACCATCCTCGTCTTACCATCTTCAGAGCAGGCAAGTCGACCTATTTGGATGGTTCGGCAAGTGATCTCTATCCTTATCTGTCTAATAGTAGTCTTACGGCTACATCCCAACCGGCTTCCACCTTATATAATAAGAATGCTGACGGTTCTAAGTATATGCATCTTGACATCAAGAATATCGCCATTGCAAGTGATGGTTCGGCATCGTTTACGGTGAGTAAGGCTGAGCGCTCTGGCGATCAGAAGCCTGATACACCGGTACAGCCTTCAGGCTCTACTTTATTATATGAATCGTTTGACAAGTGTCATGGTACAGGTGGAAACGATAACCTGTGGAAAGGTAGTATTTCTGGAACTCAAGTGTTGGATGAGGACTTGGATAATGGTGGATGGACCAGTACAGGAACTGTTTACGAAGCCAACGGCTGCGTAAGACTCGGAAAATCGGGAGTTGCCGGAAATATCACCACGCCAACTTTTTCGGTGAAAGGTTCTGCGATACTTTCATTCAAAGCTGCGGCATGGGATGAAAAAAGTGATGCCACCAAGTTGTATCTGGAGATAACCGATGTGAATAATGGCGCAAGGCAGATGGCGGTTATCCGCAAGTCTGAACTGTCTAAGTATTCAGTACCTCTCAAGAAGGGCGAATGGACTCAGTTGGGGGCTTCTGTTTACGCAACGGGTGAGGTGAAGGTTAGCTTTACAGCCGATAAGGGCCGTTTCTTCCTGGATGAAGTAAAGGTAACAGACAATACTGTGGATGGCATAGCAGGGGTGACGATGCCTCAACTGTCTGACATTGAAGGCTATTATACTCCGGATGGAATCAGATTCTCAAAGCCTCAGCAGGGTGTGAACATTATTCGACAGAAAGATGGGCGGGTAAGGAAAGTGATGATTTATTAGGGTAGAATCTGGTATGGTTATAATGCGTAAGAAATGTGTAGAGGTATTTTGTGCTATTACACTTTTCTTACGCTTTTTTATATAAAAATGATGGGATTGTTTGGGTATTTCAATAAAAATATTTAATTTTGCACTCAGTTTATATAGACGAAAGAGAAATTTTATTTTTATATTATTTTAATAACAAAACAAACATGACAAGAAGATTACTATTACTTGTATGTGCGGTGCTGTGTTTAGGCAGCAACGTTCGTATCAGTGCGCAGTCTACATCTTCTACTACACAATCTGCAGAGTCTAACTTTGTAGAGGGCGTTGTGCGTGTCAAACTTCAGCGTGAGATAGCCGACCGTATGATTGCGGCTAAGCTTCCGTTGTCGGTAAAAGGCACCAACAAGAAGTATGTTCAGACTGGCGTGACCCCGCTCGACAGGGTCAATCAGAAAGTAAAGGCAGTCTCCATGACCCGTGTTTTCCCTTATGCCGGTAAGGATGAGGCTAAGCACAAGGCAGCAGGACTGGATCTTTGGTATGATGTCCATTATGAGGCATCAGGTATGAAATTGGCCCAGGCAAGAAACCTGTTCCGTTCTGCTGAAGGCGTATCTTACGCACAGCGTATTCCTCTTTACAAGCCTATTGGCGGTGAGCGTTTTCTGGAGATTTCTCCAGCTGCTGTAGCAAAGGCTGCCAAGGCTGCTTCTACCATGCCTTTCAATGATCCATTGCTCAACGATCAGTGGCATTACAACAACGATGGTCATATCGCAGGAACCAAGGTGGGTGCTGATGCCAATGTGTTCAAGGCTTGGGAAACTGGTGTTACCGGTTCTAAGGATGTTGTGGTTGCTATCATTGATGGTGGCTTCCAGGTAGATCACCCAGACCTGAAGGACAATGTGTGGATCAACACAGCCGAGTTGAACGGTAAGCCTGGTGTTGATGATGATGGTGATGGCTATGTAGATGATATCTACGGCTATAACTTTGTTATCAATTCAAGCGATATCAACGCTCACTCTCATGGTACTCACGTAGCAGGTACTGTAGGTGCAACCAATAATAATGGTATCGGTGTCTGCGGTGTTGCCGGTGGTAGCGACGGTAAGGGCGGTGTCAAGATGATGGTTTGCCAGGTATTTGATAGCCGTGCCAGCAGTTCTGCTGTAGCTGATTTCGGTGCTGCCATTGTTTATGCAGCCGATCGCGGTGCAAGCATTGCCCAGTGTTCTTGGGGTGCCCGTGTTGCTGACGAAGAGGATAAGTCGGTTACCGAAGCTGTTGATTACTTCACCAAGAATGGTGGTGGCGACAAGATGAACGGAGGTCTCTGTATCTTTGCTGCCGGTAACAATGGCGAGGAAGGCAATTATTATCCAGGTTGTCTTGACAAGGTTGTGGCTGTTGGTTCCATGGCTCCAGACGGAAGCGTGGCTTATTATTCCAACCGTGGCAAGTGGGTTGATGTGACAGCCCCTGGTGGTTTGGAAGACAATGGTCAGCAGTATGGCGTATTGAGTACCTTGCCTAACAGTACCTATGGTTACAACGAGGGAACCTCTATGGCGTGTCCTCATGTATCTGGTATTGCAGCCTTGATTCTTTCCAAGTATGGTAACAAGCAGTTCTCTAATGAGACTCTCCGCACCTTGCTCACCACATCCGTAAACGACCTGTATACTCAGAATCCTGAGTACAAGGGTTTGATGGGTTCCGGTTATATCGATGCTTACAAGGCTTTGCAGGGCAAGGAGGGTAGTGTGCCTGAGGCTGTTGCCGACTTCACTGTTACTGCATCTCACGACAATGCTCTCATCGAATGGGTGATTCCTGAGACCGAAGAGAAGAGCATCGATCATCATGTGATTTATTATAGCACAGAGGCTTTCTCTGCTACAGACGACTTGAATAAGTTGAGCTCTGCTACTGTAGATACCAAGTTCAAGTATTCTGGCGACAAGATGTCTTATGAGGTAGAAGGCTTGAAGGCTTCTACCAAGTACTACTTCGCCATTGTGGCTTACAACCGTTGGGGTAAGGCTTCTGCCGTTTCTCCCATCAAGGAGGCTACCACCAATTCAGGTCCTAAGGTTCAGGTAGACCAGCAGAACCTTTCTATGACCGTAGATGCAACCAAGGCTTCCACTGCCGAGGCTTCTTTCAATGTAAAGAATGCAGGTGAGGGCGTGTTGAAGTATCAGCTTACTACTGCTACGACCCGAGCTACTATGTCTACCAGCGGTCGTATCAAGAATCCAAACCCAGGTCAGGTCCTTCCTTTCAGCGGTACAGTCAGCCCAACACTTGTGAAGCGCAATGCTGTGGCTACTTCCAACTATCAGGCAAAGGACTGGCCAGACACTTTGACTTATTCCAACCAGTTGTACAGCTATATCGGTGAAACTGATACCAAGCTGCCAAATGCTTTGGCTCAGTATTTCTATGTAGATAAGGCAACTTATCCTAATGGTTTCAACCTGACTGATCTTCACTTCCAGGGACAGAACGGACAGGATCCTGTGATTGAGATTTACGACGGTTCACGTACTATCTCTACTGCAAGTTTGATTCAGAAGGTTAATTATGATTTCTGGGCATACAACTATCCTATCACCCTGAAAGAGCAGATTCACTTTGCTCCAGGTTCAAGCTTCTGGGTAGTGGCTAAGTTCCCTGCAGGCGCCAAGAACCCATTGGGTACAGGCAAGACTACCAGAACCGATGTTGCCCAGTACAGCTTCTATAGCTCTGATAACGGTACAACCTGGACTCAGTTGAGTGAGGTCCTCAAGGGCACCAGCTTCGAGGCTGTAGCTAATCAGCTCACATGGGCAGTACAGGCCATCAGCAAGAACCCAGACTGGAGTCAGGTACTCAACCCTGAGCCTATCAGCGGTGAGGTTCGTCCTAACGAAAGCCAGAAGGTTACTCTGAAGAATGATGGTCAGAAACTGGTGAATGGTACTTATAAGTTCAATATCCATGTCAAGAGCAATGAGGCTGTTGATTCCAAGCAGCAGGTTGCTTTAGCTATGACCGTGAAGGGCTATAAGCCAGAATTGCACAGTCAGCAGCTGGTTGACTTCGGTGACTTGCTGGTGGGTCAGACCAAGACCATTGATGTAGAGTTGACCAATAGCGGTTATGGTGTGTTCGCTGGTAAATATGGTATGCTCCAGGCTTCACAGAACGAAGTGAAGTCTTCATCCGATCAGTTCAACGTGTCAAAGGGTGCCAATAATATTGCAGCCCGCTCTACCGGTACGTTGCCTGTGACGTTTGCTCCTACCAAGGAGGGCAACTTCAGCAGTACCATCACCCTGACCGATAAGAATGGTAATCAGCATTCATTCCTGGTTCGTGGTGTCGCTTCAGTTCCTGCCAAGCAGACTGTAACTCCTGATGTTTACGAAGCAGGCGACCTGAAGGTAGGCGGTGAGGATAAGACTGCTACTATCACTATCAAGAACACCGGTAACTATCCTTTGCAGTATGTCTTCCCTAAGTTCTCTTCCGAGAAGATAGTAGGTTCTACTGCCAAGGTACATAAGTTTGGTTATACTACCATCTCTAACGTAGCCGGTGACGAATCATTCAAGTACGAGGCTGCTCCAGAGTTGGCTGATGAGAAGGACATCACCTCGCAGTTTACCAATAATAATTGGCAGTCTGGTCCTATCAAGGTAGGCTTCAAGTTCCCATTCTATGGTAAGGATTATGATGAAATTTACGTATCTTCTTATGGTGGTGTCTCTATGCAGCAGATGGATGGTCGTATCTCTTGTATGGTTCCTACTGGCGATTGTGTACAGGGATTGGGCTATATTTCTGCTTATACCAACTCAGGCTGGATGGACATGGGTGCCAACAGTAAGATTACTTATGGTCATAAGAATGGTAAGTTCTATGTCAAGTTCAAGGATGTGGTAACTCCTGCAACCAATGGTGGTGGCGAAACAACTACTATCAGTTTCCACATGGCTCTTTGCCCTGACGGAAGTGTAGAGGTTTACTACGATGATTATAATCCAGCAGGCGTATTCGGTTCTGGTGGTCACAACTTCGTAGGTGTCAGCGATATTGCTGCTTCCGACCCTTGTATATTTGTTGATGCCAGCAAGGTACAGGAGGATAACGATGGTCTGAATGCTCCTTATTATGATATCCAGACAGGCAGCGCCATCAAGATTGTGGCTCCAGCCAAGTCTATGATCAAGAGCCTGTCAAGCACTGATGGCTATGTCGGCAATGGTGAAAGCAAGGAAATCAAGGTAACATTGGCAGCCAACGATGATTTGGTGGCAGGACCTCTGACCAACTATCTCACCGTTATCACCAACGACCCAATCAACCCAAGTGCATCTGTCAAGTTGACTGCCAACATCGTTGGCGACAACCTGAAGGCTGAGGCTGCTCTCGATTCTACCAGCGTAGATTTCGGTAAGGTATTCCGTACTTCTGCCCAGCAGCGCACAGTATTGTTGAGCAACAATGGTAAGGATGCTCTCCAGGTAGCTGGCGTATCTGTCAAGAACGGCAAGTTTACTCTCGCAGAAGAAATGAAAGCTGCATTCTCTGTTCCTGCAGGTCAGGGCAAGGATATCGTAGTAACATTGCCTACTGCCGAGAAGGGTACTGTCGAAGATGTTCTCGTTATCACCTATCAGGATGGTACAACCAAGGAAATCCCATTGAAGGCTGAGGTGATTGGTAATCCTACCTGGAAGAGTAATCCCGAGAGCCTGAAGGTTGAAACTCCTTATGGTACCAACGTAGAAAAGACAATCCAGGTAACCAACGAGGGCGATGAGAACCTTACGTTCTCTGCTGAGCCTGCTTCTTGGTATACAGCTTCCGACCTGGAGGCTAACGGTAACTCTACTGTTGATTATGTGTTCAAGTCTAAGCTCGATGGCTTCGATATACCTTATAACTGGGTAGACATCACCAACGACTATACTGAGCACATGCCTTATGCATACTATATTAATAAGACAGACTTCAAGAAGGTAACACTTCCATTCGAATTCCCATTCTATGGCAAGAAGTACAAGGAGATGTATATCTACAATACTGGTTTCGTATCTTTCGATGCACCGGTAGAGGATTACAAGCAGTTCCCTGAGCCACCAGCAAGTCTGCCAACAACAGAAACCTTCTATACCAACATCATCTGCCCATTCTGGGGTAACCACTCTATGAACACTCCATCTTCTGATGGTGTATATTACAAGGCAAAGGATGATGAGGTCATTGTAAGCTATAAGAATTATGGCAATACGATGATGCTGGGTATGAACTTTGAGGTGATTCTCCGCAAGGACGGTTCCTTCAAGTTCCAGTACCATGTAGATCCTGATGGATTCCAGTTGGGTGTATTCGGACTCTGTGGTATCATGGATCATACCGGTACCCGCGGTATTACTCCTGCTGATATGTATATCACCGACGGCAATACCGTCGAGTTTACACCTTATAAGAACTATGTTGTGGCTCCAGGTAAGCAGGTTGAAATGCCGGTTGAGCTGAAGGCTAACCAGCTGGCTGATACTTATGATTATGAGTTGAACGTTACCACCAACGATCCTTCTCGTGCAAGCGTTAAGATTCCTGTTACGCTGAATATCACTGGTGAGGTTCAGGCTGAGTTCCCAGAGGTAATCAATGTTGAGCAGCCTGTAGATGAAAACCCAATGTATCCTTCATACTATGAATTCTATGTAGTAAACAAGGGTACCAAGGCATTCACTATCACAAACGTTGCTTCTGAGATGTTTGTTGCTGCCGATCCTGATGATCCATGGGCTATGCCTGAGGCTTCACTTGAGGTTTATACTTCAGCAAACAACAGTGGCGGTGACGGCGGTATCGACCCAGGTCCTTTGGCTCTCTCTGATGATGCTACAGCCAAGGCATGGATTCCATACCGGAGCGGCATGATGGCACCTATCGTAGTAGGAACCGACACCGTGAAGTTCAGAATCACTCCTTATAATGTTTATGAGGTTCATGCTAAGGATTATCCTCTCGTATTCACTGTAGAGGGCTTGGAAAATACCGAGTACAACTCTACCATAAAGTTGAATATCACAGAGGCTCCAGTCATGGCCTTCGACCCTGAGGAGTTGCACATTGAGAACGTGGCTTCTGACTATAAGGGCACTTCTACCGTTAATCTGATGAATGATGGCAAGTATAAGCTTATTTACTCATTGAGTCTCGATCCATCTGGTCGTGATGCTGGTAATGTAGATGATGGCAGCAACGTTCCTGCTCCTGCCTATAACGTCATCTCTTATCCTTCTGAGGATGTTGCCAAGAATTTCGTTGCTACCTGTGTAGAGAAGATTTCCGGCAAGAAGGGCATGGTGAAGGCTCTTGGCTTGAAGAAGGTGAAGGACGATCAGAAGTTCATCTACGACTTGCCTGAGGGCTATGAGGGCAATGCGCTCTATTATCCAGTACTCAACCCTGTAACCAATGCTCAGGCTGCCATCATGGGTACAGGCTCTACAGCCTTGGATGAGAACTTCTATGCAGCAACTCGCTATGAGGCTCCTGCTGAAGGTTTCAATCTTACCCATCTCTACTTCGTCGGTACTGTAGGCGACTTGGAGAATGTGGACATCGAGGCTTCTGTTATTCTGGGCAATGATGTTACTGCTACCGAGAAGACCATCGGTCATGGCAAGATTCATATTATCAAGGAAAAACCTCGTGATGATGGTAGCTACCAGGGTGCTGCACGTATGTTGGAGTTTGACAACCCTATCTACATCAATCCTGCTGATACCTTCTATGTCGTATTGAAGTATCCTGCCGGCTACAAGTCATCAGCCATGATGGCAACCAAGGATGGCGACATGGAGCCCAATCGCTATATGGCACACCTGAAGTCTTTGGGTGGCTGGGTTGACATCGAGGCTCTCTACGACAATGCTTACAGCTATGGTGCCTTCGGTTTCTTCATGACTTGTATCGAGAAGGAGAAGGGTGAGCCATGGATTAAGTTGCTCAACGAGAAGAAGGAAGGTGAGATTGCTCCAGGCGAGGCTCTTCCTGTGCAGTTCGAGGTGAATGCCAAGAGCGCTTATTTCTCTAAGAACAACAAGGCTACTCTCGTAGTGAAGAGCAATGATCCATACAACAAGCTCTACAACTATCACATCTATCTCGACAAGAATGCTGCTCCTGTCATCACCGCTCCAGAAGGTGAGACCACTGTTCCTGAGGCAAGCAAGGCAGTTGTTGATGTAACAGTTGCTGATGCCGAGGGTGAGGCTTTCACTGTAAGTCTGGAAGATGCAGACGGCATCGCTGCTGTTAAGAGCTATGCGAATGAGGACGGTACCCAGGACGGTATTTCTGAAAGCAATGGTACTTATACTGTTGAGAAAGGCAAAAGCTTGAAGCTCAATGTGGCTCTTGCTCCTGATTATGGTACTGCTGGCAAGCATACCTTCACCGTTAATGCCAAGGACGAGTCTGGCAATGTAAGCTCAGCTGTAGTCAACTACAACGTTGAACATACCAACCGTGCACCTAAGTATGTGGGTCCTGCCGACTTAGCCCTTAAGGGTGGTGAGACATCAGCCCAGTACTACTTTGCTGATTTCTTCGAGGATGTTGATGGCGATGTCATGACCTTCTCTGCTCAGATTGCCGATCCTTCATTGGCTGCTCTCTATCAGTCGGAGAATGGTATCATCATTGCTGCTAAGCAGGTTTCCGGTTCAACCAACATCAATGTTGTGGCTACTGATGCCAATGGTGCTTCTACTACTGGTGTCATAGCCTTGACTGTTGATGCTGCAACAGGTATCAACAATGTTGTGGCTGATGCCTCTAAGGGCGATGTTACTGTAAATGGAGATGCAGAGAACGGTAATTTGAATGTTACTATCGATGCTGATGCCGACAAGGTTGTTCTCTCAGTTTATAGCAATGCCGGTCAGCTGATGGCTCAGAAGACCTTGCAGAATGTTCATGCTGGCGATAAGGCTAGCGTAGCTTTGGGTAAGGTTGCTGCGGGTGTATATCACCTTGTAGCTAATGTAGATGGCAAGACCTCAGCAGTGAAGTTTGTCGCTAAGTAATGTAGATTTCGGTATCTTGCTTCCCGCTTGGGTAAGCAGGATACTTATCCATAAAAAAGAGGAATCGTGATAATGATTATTCACGATTCCTCTTTTTCCTTTTTTACGATGTTCTTCTATGATGTTTCTTTTTCACGATGATGTCTTTATTTTACGATGTCTGCTGCATAGATTCCCATCGCCTTATAGCCTGTTGGGTTAGGATGGAGCCAGTCGTTGCTGGCGTATTCCCGCTTCATTCTTCTGTCATCATTCGGGTCTTGCAGGAGCTTGGCAAAGTCGAGAATGCCGTCTACGTTTCTTGCCTGACTGCGAATCCAGTCGTTTACATAGAGTCGGGCAGCTTCGTGGAAGTGGGTATAATATCCTGCGCCCTTGAATGGGGTGATGGTGCCGAGATAAACTTTCATCTTCCGGGCTTTCGCCTTCTTCACCATTCCCTGTATGCTCTCAATAATCTGGCGTGCCACCGTTTCGCTGTTTCCGCTTCTGGCTGCACCGATGTCGTTGATGCCTTCAAAGATAATCACCTTCTTCACGCCGTTCTGCATCAGGATATCCCGGTCGAAGCGCTCCTTGGCGAGGGCACCGAAGCCACCCGGAACGGTTATGCGGTTGTTGCCGATGCCCAGGTTCAGCACACCCTGATTGGTTATCTTATGCTTCAGCTGCAGCATCTCCGACATCACGTCGGGCCATCGGTTCTGAGCATTGTCGGTAGAGCATTTGCCGTCGGTGATGGAATTTCCGAGGATGGCGATGGCACTCATGTTGTTGCTCATCGTATAGACATCGATGCCGCTGATGTTGTACCAATGGTTCTCTCTGAAAGCCTTCTCAAAGTTGGAGTGGGCATTGGTTACTCCCTTCATGATGTAGGAGGTGGTGCGGGAACCCATGTGAACGGTCGGCACTTCGGGAGCCGAGGTATAATTGATGGTGATGGCTACACGCTCCAGATTTCTGAGATTGAACTTCAGGGCATCGCTCACAATCTGCTTGCCGGCAGGGATGACGGTCTTGTAGCTGTTGCCGAACTTGAAGTATTGCGCCGTCTTGGCATCGATGGCGAAGGAATCCTTGGCATGGGCGATGTAGATGGAGCGGATTTCCACGGGTTGCATCGAATAGATGTTGCTCAACTTGAGGCGAATTACGTCACCTCCTATGCTAACCTTTACCACCTGGCGTACCGAACGGTTAGTCATGCAATTATTATAGGGCATAAATGATCTGACTACAGTTTGCGGAGCTGTGGCCCAGGTGCCTACCCAGTTCTGTGCGGAAGAAACAGTTGATATGGCACAGAATACCATTAATAAAACCAATAATCTTTTCATCATAGATGCAAAGTTAGCCACAAAAACCAACAAAAGCAAGAAATTTAAAAACTTTTTTCATAAAACTTTGGAGAATGTGAAGAAAAGTTGTATCTTTGCCTAAATTTCTAACTAAAATAATAGTCTATGCAACCAACAAAAAGTTTTGCGATTCCATTGTCGTTCATTGGAATCATGTTTTTCTCTTTGGGCTTTGCCCTGGGTATTAATTCCTTGCTGGTGCCTGTATTGCAGGGTTCGCTGGGTATTTCCAACGCTGCCTCTTATCTCATCATCGCAGCCACCTTCATTCCGTTCCTTATTTTCGGTTATCCTGCCGGACTCACCATCAAGGCTATCGGTTATAAGAAGACGATGTCGCTGTCGTTTGTCATCTTCGCAGCAGCATTCTATCTCTTCATCCTTTCTGCCGATGAGAAGAGTTTTCCTCTGTTCCTGCTTGCATCTTTTGTAAGTGGTGCTGCCAATGCCTATCTTCAGGCATCTGTCAACCCTTACATCACCATCCTGGGTCCATTGGATAGTGCAGCCAAGCGCATCAGTATGATGGGTATCTGCAACAAGCTGGCGTGGCCAATCCCATCTATGTTCATCGTATGGCTGTTGGGCAAGGATGTGCATCTCATCGGAATCGAGGATTTGTCCAAGCCATTCTGGATCATCATCGTAGCCTTCCTGGCTTTGGGTGTTCTGGCATTCCTGGCTCCATTACCAGAGGTGAAGGCTGCCGGAGAGGATGATTCTGAGGAAGAGGAGTCTGCTGCCTGCACTTATGCTGCAACCAAGACCTCTGTCTTCCAGTTCACTCACTTGCTTTTGGGCTGTCTGGCACTGTTCCTGTATGTAGGTGTTGAGACGGTTTCTCTCGGAACATTGGTAGATTATGCCAATTCCCTGGGTTTGCCTGGTGCTGCTAACTATGCCTGGATAGCTCCTATCGGTATTGTTATCGGTTATATCTGCGGTATCATTCTGATTCCTAAGTACATCAGTCAGGCAGTAGCCTTGAAGCTCTGTTCGTTCCTGGCAATTGCCGGAGCTTTGCTGGTGGTTCTTACCCCAGCCGAGATTTCCATCTATTTCATCTCATTGATGGCATTGGGTTGTTCTCTGATGTGGCCTGCTCTCTGGCCATTGGCAATGGCAGATCTGGGTAAGTTTACCAAGGCAGGTTCTTCATTGCTCATCATGGCGATGTTTGGTGGAGCCGTTCTTCCTACGCTCTATGGCAGTCTGAAGGATGCTGTAGGTGCTCAGCAGGCATATTGGCTCTGTCTCCCTTGCTTCCTCTACATTTTGTATTACAGCATTCACGGATATAAGATTCGTTCATAGTATCGTTTCTTATCAGCTGAGATCATAAAATAAGGTGTATCCTCTGTTGCCTTCGGTGATGAAAGGCTAGGGGGATACACCTTATTATATTATAGTCTTTTAATTTCCTGCTCTGTCAAACCAGTAATTAAAGCTATCTGTTCTATGCTCAATCCATTAGCCAGCATTTTGCGGGCAATGTTATTTTTTTCTTTGGTTCTTCCTTCTTCCATACCTTCCAATCTTGCATTTCCCAAAACATCATTTTGAATCATGATGGCATTGATGTGCTCATCGTATGCATAACGTTCTGCATCCGACATGGAATAGTATTTCAGTTTCTCACGAGCTTCCTGCAGACCTGGTGCCTGGGTGTCTGGAGAGATGACTCCATTTTTCAGGTATTCAACCCATTCTTCCAATGGTGATTTAGCCACCTTATTGAATTCATTAACTCGAACCAGAATATAGGTTGGGAATATCTCTGAAGGCGATTTTCTTACTATCGTATCTTTCTCCTTGGTACTGATGATCAGGTGGTCTTGGGTATGCAAGCCCACGAAATTGTTCTGTCCCACATAGATGTAGTCTGATCCCTTGCCCAGATCAAAGTACAGAATGCTGATTGAATATACCTTCTTCACCTCTTTGTAAGTATTTCCCAGATTGATATGCTCTGTAATAGCTTTGGCTACTCCATAGAGCACACGCTCCAGATAATATAGCTCACTTGTGTTCTGTATCTCGACGATAATGATTTCTCCCTTGTTATTTTTCGCCTTGATAACAACCCTGTTGAACTTATCATCAGCCTGCTGCTGATTACCTTCACTTTCCAGAATATCAACAATCTTGATAGGTTCATTCAGAAACACAGTCAGGAAGCCCTCAAGCACCCCAAAGTTCGCCTTCTGGCGAAGCAAACGCTTGATAGCCCAGTCAAAACGTATGTATCTATCTCTTAGCTCTGTCATATTTACCTCCTTGGTTTTAATGATTCACTTATCCTTCTGCTGCAAAAAAACTTTTATTATGCTTGATAATAAATAGTATCTTCTGCATTTGACGGTTTGTATATACCAGCATCTGCGAACAGTCCTTCAAAGCATAAATCTTCGTCTAATTCAGGCCAATGAATACCATATCTACTCAAAACGAAAGCCTTGCGCTGGGCAGGTGTGGCGTTAGCAAGACGATTCCAACGACTGAAAGGATAGTTAGCCTTCCAGCCATTTTGGGTTTCTGCCCAAATATGGGCATCGTCAACCCAAACGCGATTTACTCTATATTGCTCCATAATATCTTATTTTTGATTAAAATACTCTTTCCATCTATCTATAATGACCGCCTCATTCTCAGAAATAATAGATTCTATCAAGGCAATATCATGCTTTTTGAATCCATGATTATAAATCTGGGTTAGAGGAGATACATTGTATTTTGCTTCATTTCCATCCTTGATAACATGGACATGAATTGGTTCATGATCATTAGAATAAAACATGAATCTGAATCCGAAAAATATAAATATTGTTGGCATCGTTTCTTTTTTCTGCAAAGATACGCTTTTCTTCTGAAAGATGCAAGGAATTTTGGAAAAATGTTTGAGAGTGAGGGAGATAACAAAAAAAGCAAAGAAAAAAAGGCTTTTTTGTTGTCACTATCAAAATATTTATGTACTTTTGCAAAAACAAAAAAACCGGGGTCATCACCAGCATCGAATAATCTGGGAGAGGGCCTTACCGGGACTGCGCTGCAAAGATAAGAATAAAAATGGAATATACCAAAGATTTTTTCGAAAAAGTAGCCTCATTCCAGTTATTGCCTGGTTATGGCACGATATTGCCCTCTACTGGGGCAATTTTGCGCCATTGCCGGGCACAAAATAATACGTCGGGAGGAAAATTTCGGCAGGACTATCATCGTGATTTGGAATAGGGGGTGCAGCTTGAGCTGTTTTGCCCGTAAAAATCCTACTCTCGATTTCACTCTTCACTCTTCACCAAATTGCTTGAAACACCGATAAACACTGGGGGTGCGAGTGGTGAAGAGTGAGCTCAACTCTTCACCACTCTTCACCACTCTTCACCTGATGCAAGAGGATAAACGCTGAGCCGCTTACTTATCACGAGGCTCGGTCATCATTGATGACCAGCGCTGGTCTTCAATGATGGCTGAAGCAGGGAACATGGAATGATCTCGGAGCCTCAAAAAATACAGGGTGAAGAGAGGTGAAGAGTGGTGAAGAGTGCATAGCCACTCTTCACCCGTGCAAACCTCTTATACACAGTTGGTTATGTCGTATTTGTGAAGAGTGAAGAGTATTTTTGAAAGTAGCTCTCTATTCATCAAACAACAACTACGAGGTAAGCAACCACTTCCATACAGGTATCACTTCAATCTTCAAGTCATCCAGTTCTATCGTCTCCTCTTCATCCATCGTGATAACAAAAAGTCTACTTCCTGGATACCTCTTCTGATAAGCATTCAAAGCCCCCAATTCCCGCTCACGAGTAGCAGCATCCTTGATACTATACGACACTTGGAAAGCACATTGATGCTCAAAGAGACAAAAGTCCACCTCCACATTATCATGATAATAGAAGAGATCTTCCCCATACTTCTCATGCAGGTGAATGGCTACCAGATTCTCCAAGAGAGATGTTTCTGGATCAAAGAGGAATAGACTCAGAAAACCATTATCTATAAAGTAATACTTCTGGTTCGACATTCTATCTTGTAATTTTGCGTAAATGTTTTCTATGGAGAAGACCAGGCAAGTGTCCTTGATATATCTCAGATAGTCCACTATCGTCTCTTGCTTTACCTTTCCAGCCACAGTAGAAACCAGATTAGCCAGTCTGTTATAAGACTGTGGCTGCTTTACGCTCTCAGAAAGTTTACGTATTAAAGTCTTCATCGCCAGAGGGTTACGGATTCCGTATCTGGTAATTAAATCTCCAAAGTAAATCTTGTTGTATAGATTGCCCAACCACTCTCGCTTAAACTGATTATCAACAATCACCAATTCTGGCAAACCGCCAATATGAAAATACTCCAGAAAAGCCCTCTTGAGGTCAGAATTTTGCAGATACTCCCACTGCGCAGGCAAGGAGATATGCTGGGCTGTCAAGTATTCCTGAAAGGAGAAAGGAAAAACGGGTTGCACCATATATCTGCCACCAAGCGTAGTAGAAATCTCGCTACTCAGCATCTTGGCGTTGCTACCAGTGATATATACTCTATATTTCTGGTCAGCAAGTCTGCGTGCAAATTTCTCCCACCCATCAATGATTTGTATCTCGTCGAGCATGAAGATAGGCTGATGCCCATACATCTCCTCGTAAGCCTGCTTGATGGCATCCAGGTCGGAAAGCTGGAGATTTTCCAATCGGTCGTCCTCAAAATTGAAGTAAAGGATTTCCTCTGGCAAATGTCCCTGAGCTATCATCTCTTGGGCACGCTGATATAGCAAGTAAGACTTACCGGCTCTTCTTAGTCCTACCAGCACATAGTTAGAATGAGATTCGAAGCTGATGTTTCTTTTCACCATCTCCACATTCTGAATCATCCTTTGGTTCTCCGCTATCAGCAGTTTTGCTATTCTCTTGTCCATATCTTCCGTTTTATGTTAATCTGGGTGCAAAGTTACAACATTTTCCTTTATAAAGGAAGAAAAGTCGTAAGATATTTCCTTTATAGAGGAAACTTTTCCCAAAAAACTTTCCTCTATAAAGGAAACTTTCTTTAAACTCCTTCGGAAAATGTGAGGATTTTGTCGAAAACTCCTTCGAAAAATGTGAGGATTTGCCGAAAACTCCTTCGGAAAATGTGATTTCTTATTCGTAATCCTTTGATTATGAGTCTCTTTTGCAAAAGTGGCTAAAAAGCACCAAAATGGACTCTCCGTACCAGTCTCTTGCCATACGAGCGTAATGCCGAGGCTAAAACGCTGAATATTCCTCTCTATATGCTCTTTGTTCTCGAAAAGGAGCTGGAGGCAGAAAGCTAAAATCCTGAATGGGCGACATTTTTTATATGAACTGTCGCCCATTTCTTTACATTTTATAAGGAAAAGTGCATAAAAATCGGATATTTATAACAAAATGTAGCATTAAGTGCAACTTTTTCTGAAAAAAGTTTGGCGGTTTCCTAAATAATGCTTAATTTTGCACCCGATTTAAAATATTTTTTAAAATTAAGTAAGTTTTAGACTTACAGGCTCTTATATAATATTAGGTATAAAGAGCGATTCCCCCTCCACCTCGGGGCAAGAGGTGGGATGCAAATGATAGGCCAAAGTCTCTGAGGGACGGCTGGTCATTTAATTCATTAAAATGTAGAGAGAAAGAAATAACAAACATTATATATTCATTTAAACGAGGGAGATTTATGGAAAAAAGACTCATGACAGTAGTTGCAGGTCTTGCTCTCAGTACGAGCATGGCTTTTGCACAAAGTCAAATCTCTGGTAAAGTTACTGCTTCTGAAGATGGTAGCCCTATTATCGGTGCTTCTATCAAGGTTGTAGGAACTAATACCGGTACAGTTACCGACATTGACGGTAACTTCATGCTCACTTTACAGAAGCCTAATGCTGAGTTGGAGATTTCATACATTGGTATGGTTTCCAAGAGATTGAAGGCATCTGCAAAGATGAACGTCTTGTTGGACTCTGAAAGTCAGTCACTCGAGCAGGTTATCATCACCGGTTATGGTGCTGCTAAGAAGCTGGGTTCTGTTGTTGGTGCTATTTCCAACGTTGGTGAGAAGAAGTTGCAGACTATCGTGACCCCTAACTTTACCGATGCGCTTGCTGGTCAGGTTTCAGGTTTGTCTGTATTGACTTCTGCTGGTGACCCTTCACAGTCGGCTTCTATCCGTCTGCGTGGTGTCAACTCTATCAACTCATCTAACCAGCCATTGTTCATTCTCGATGGCTCACCTATTTCTTCAAGCTTCTTCAGCACATTGAACCCTTCTGATATTGCTAATATCACCGTATTGAAGGATGCTGCTTCTACAGCTATCTATGGTTCTCGTGCTGCTAACGGTGTTATCGTTATCACCAGCAAGCAGGGTAAGTACAACGAGTCTGTTCAGATGACAGTAAAGGCTCAGTATGGTATTTCTACTCCAACTGCTGATGGTACTACTATGATGAATTCAGAGCAGTACATCCAGTTCCGTGACTTGATCGGTCAGCCTGTTAGCGACAATATCAGAAACCTGGTAAGCAAGTATGGTATCAGCACCAACTGGCGTGATGAGTTGTTGAGCAGCTCAGCTCCAACATCTGATATCAATGCTACATTGCAGGGTGGTGGTCAGACTATGAACTACTATCTCTCTTTCAACCACCACGAGCAGGATGGTTTGATTGAGCAGTCAAACATGCGCCGTTCTACATTGGCAGCTCGTATCAATGCACGTCTTAACAAGTTCTTCAAGGTTGGTTACAGCTCTAACTTTGGTGTGCAGGATTATGCTGTAAACTCTGCATGGAATGATGCTAGCGGAATCTATCTGAATAACCCATTGGTTGCTGCCCGTATGGCTTTGCCTTACGATGCTCCTTATTACTATTCTTTCGATGATAACGGTAATATGATCAAGGGCGACAGAGCAGCTAAGCTCCTCTATAGTGGTATCACTATGCCTTGGTGGGGTATCTCTAAGAGTGATGTTTCACGTAAGCGTGTTACATTGAATATGTCTCTTAATGAGCAGCTTACTCCAATCGAGGGCTTGACATTTACAGCTGTTCAGTCTTTGTTCGGTTATGACTATACATTGGATGGTAGAAACTTGCCTTATGATAAGGTTACTACTCCAATGGGACAGACTATTGCTGCAAGATCTGGTAGCGTACAGACAAACTTCTCTCGCTATTATGCTTATACCCTCACACATACTGCTGAGTATCGCAAGAACTTCGGCAACCACTATCTCAATGTATTGGTAGGTGAGGAAACACGTCTCGAGAAGTCAAAAGGTTTTGGCGCATACTCACAAGGTCAGACTGATGAGCGCCGCCTGTTGCTTACTGCTGGTACAACAATGGACCCTGCTTCACAGTCTGATAGTCGTGCGAAGATTGTTGCCAACTCTATCTTCGGTAATGTAGAGTACAACTACCTGGAAAAGTACTATGTTTATGGTTCTCTCCGTCGTGACGGTAGCTCTAAGTTCGCTCCAGATCACCGTTGGGGTACATTCTGGTCAGCTGGTTTGAAGTGGGATGCTAAGAAGGAAAACTTCCTCAAGAACGTTTCTTGGTTGGATGCCCTCTCTCTGAGCGCTAACTATGGTACAACCGGTAACGACTCTGGTGCTGATGCTTACGACTATTATGGTTTGTTCGGTAACGGCTCTAACTATAATGGTGAGGGTTCTATCACTATCTCACAGGCAAGTAACTATACCTTGACTTGGGAGACTGTAAGCAAGTTAAACCTTGGCTTGAACATCGGCTTGTTCGATCGTTTGAATCTCGAGGCTAACTACTACATCAACAAGACTTCTGATATGTTGATGGACATTCCTTACTCAATGACTACTGGTTTTGAGTTTGGTGCTGGTAACATCGGTGCCATGACCAACAAGGGTTTTGAGTTGTCTGCTAACTTGGATCTTATCAAGACTAAGGATATCCGCTGGACTCTTTCTGCTAACGTAGGTTACAACAAGAATGAGATTACTGAGTTGTTCGCTGGTCGCGATGAGTATGTAATTGCCAATACAGGTTTGAAGCTCCAGGTAGGTCACCCTTACGGTGAGTTCTACAGCGTTCGCTATGCTGGTGTTGATCCTCGTACTGGTGAGCCAATGTACTACGACAAGAACGGTAATGTTACTAAGAATTATAATGAGGAAGAGAACTCTGTATTCTTGGGTAAGAACCGCTATGCACCATGGATCGGTGGTTTCGGTACCAACTTCACATGGAAGGGTCTCAGCATTATCGCTGACTTCGCATGGCAGTCTGGTAAGTACATGACCGTAAATGATAACTACTTTATCATGAATGCTGGTCAGGGTACTTCTTTCAACCAGAGCGTAGAGATGTTGAACATCTGGACACATCCTGGTCAGATTACTGATATCCCAGCTTACGGCTATGATATCCAGTTCGATGACCACTTGTTGAGCGATGCATCATTCTTGCGTATGAAGACTCTTACTGTCCAGTATGAGTTGCCTAAGAAGTGGATGGCTGCAACACGTTGCCTCAAGGGTGCTAAGGTATTCGGTATCGCACGTAACCTCTTTACCATTACAGACTTCAAGGGATATGACCCAGAGCCAGATATTAACTTGGTTCAGTTCAACTATCCTAACACCCGTCAGTTTGTTATTGGTGCAGAGTTAACATTCTAAACTTACAAAAAAGAAAAAAAATATGAAGAAGATATATTTTTCATTGATGCTTATTGGTGCATTGACTTTCTCATCTTGCTCCATGGACGAGGCTCCTTTCGGCATGTTGGATGACAAGACTGCTATTCAGAAAGCAGCAGACCTTCGCCAATTCCGCAATCAGCTTTATAGCAACATGCGCTCAGTAACATCTGGTGTTTGGCTTTACCGCTCAGACATCCAGATGGACGAGTTCCACGGATTGATCAACAACGGTAACCGTGAGGGTGTTTATTCTAACGGTACATTCACATCTGCCGATAACGACCTCAAGGGTATGTGGCAGAGCGCATATAATGTCATCGCTAAGTGTAACTCTGTTATAGAGAATGCAGCTAAGTTGTCTGCTGATGCAACTATTGCTGATGCTGACAAGACAGATTTCGTACGCTACGATGCAGAGGCTCATTTCGTACGTGCCTATATGTATTTCTGGTTGGCAGAGCACTACTGCCAGACCTATACAAAGGCAGAGCCATCAAAGGCAGCTTCTGGTCTTCCTTTGACCACAACTTATAATCCAACTGGTGATATCGCTACCTATCCAAGCCGTAGCACACTGGATGAGACTTATCAGTTGATCGAGGATGATATCAACGTAGCATTGACAGGTCTTCAGAAGTATGAGGCTTCTGGTGCTGCAGATGTAAAGGATATGGTTGCTGCGAATGCAGCTTATGTTTCTTCTTATGCTGTACAGGCATTCAAGGCTCGCGTTGCCCTTGTAAAGGGTGACTGGAAGACTGCTGCTGACAATGCTGAGGCTGTTATCAACTCTGGCAAGTTCCCATTGACAGAGATTGCAGACTATGCTAAGATGTGGACTGATGATGAGGGTACTGAGGTAATCTTCCGCCCTACGATGACCCCTACTGAGTTGGGTGGCTCTAATGGTGCAGAATACATCAACTCTTCAGAGACTGGTGCTGACTATATCCCAACATTCGCAGTATTGAGTCTCTATGGTGAGGGTGATGTCCGTTTCAATACTTTCTTCAAGGTATATCAGAAGCTTGATGTAGAGGGTACAAATTATCAGGCATACGTATTGAATAAGTTCCCTGGTAACGCAGCACTCCGTACTGGTACAACCAACAACATCATGAACATGAGCAAGGTGTTCCGTTCTTCAGAGATGTATCTGATTGCTGCTGAGGCTGAGGCTCGTCAGGGCAGTACAGAAAATGCCAACAAGTACTTGAAGGCATTCCTGGCTAAGCGTATCGAGGGCTATGAGCCAAACGATTACTCAGCTAACACCATCTTGTCTGTTATCCTGAACGAGCGCCAGAAGGAGTTCATCGGTGAGGGTATGCGTATGATGGATGTTCGTCGTCTTGGCAAGGGTTTTGCACGTTATGCTACACATGATGAGAATCCTGATCTCGACGGTATCGTTGTGAAGATGGGCCAGTCTCTCTCTTATGCAGCTGATGATCATCGTTTCTTGTGGCCTATTCCAAAGACCGAGATGGATTCAAACCCTAACTTGGCAGGTCAGCAGAACCCAGGTTATTAATCTAGTTGTATCACAATAAAGAATAGAAAATATGAAATATATAAAATTGTTCATGTTGATGGCTGCAGTAACCTTCTTCGCAGCCTGCTCTAGCGACGATGATTCATGGAACTCTGCTTCTGATGTTACTGTTGGAATGGCGCAAACTGAAATGACAGTAAATGAGGGTAAGGGTCTCTTTAACGTTCCAATCGAAGTGAAGGGCGAGACCAACGGTAATGTCTTCGTTACTGTTGAGCTTAAGGAAGTTGGTGCTAATCCTGCAAAGGAAGATGTTAACTATTATGTTACTGATAAGACTATCAACATCTCTGATGGTGTAGGCAACGTAGAAATCGAGACTGTAGACGATGATGATATCAACGATCCTCGTACTTTCCAGGTTACCATCGTAGATGCAAAGGGTGCTAAGATTTCTGAGAATGCAAGCACAACCATCACCTTGAAGGATAATGATTCTGAGTTCTACAGCAAGCTTCAGGGTAAATGGACTTTGAGCGGTGTTGACAGAAGTGGTAAACCAATCAGTTGGAATGTGACTATCACCGGTGCTTCTGATGAGAGTGAGGCTGACTTCAATAAGAAGCTTTATGTAGGCGGTTTTGCTGGTGAGTCAACCTGTGAGGCTGAGCTTTCTTACTATTTCGATAAGGAAACAAAGCAGGGTCGTCTGGTATTTGAAGGCATGGGTCAATATGCTATGGGTGCTTATAACTTTGGTGGAGATCTCGGTCCTTGCTATGTACTTCCATTCAATTTCAAGGATGGTAAGTTGACAGAAGACCCTATTGAGGGTGCATGGTCAGATGATATGAAGACTATCACCTTTGACGAGGGTATGATGGCAGGAATCCTTTACACTTATCCTGAAGTGAAACCTACAGGTGCAGCATTCTTCTTTGTAGGTAATATGAAGTTGACACGATAAGCCTTATGGCTTAATCAATGATAAAAATAGGAGAGAATGACGGTTTCAATAGGAACCGCCTCTCTCCTTTTTTTCTTTTAAATCGTTTATCTTGATTTTGAAGAGGTATCAGACAATCAATTATTAATAAGTACGTTATGAAAAGAAAACTAATTTCATTCATTATGTTAGCTTTGGCCACAGTTTCTCTTTATGCCATTCCTGCCAAGCCTGGTATCTGGAAGACACTGAAACTAGCCAATGGTCAAACAATCGAAGTACAGCTTCGGGGTGATGAGTTTATGAAGTTCTGGCAAGATAAGGATGGCAAGAACTATACGATGACCGAAAAGGGTCTGGTTACAGCCAATATGGAGAATCTTGTACAGCGCAGCAAGGAACTCAGAGCCAATAATCTGGGACCTTATCTTACAAGAGGTGGCTTGGTAAAGACCAATGCCCGTACCAATGCCCGACAGAAAGTATCTTATATCGGAAAGAAACGCTGCCTCATTATCCTGGTCCAGTTCTCCAACAAGAAATTCTCCATGGCTGATCCAAAGGCTTTCTATAACAGAGTAGCCAACGAAGAAGGCTTCAGCGAAGGAAACTTCCGTGGTAGTGTCAAGGACTATTTTCACGCACAGAGCAACGGTCAGTTCGACCTGACCTTTGATATTGCTGGTCCTTATACTCTTGCCAATTATGAGGTTTATGGTGAAAACTCAAAGGATGGTGGCGACAAGAATCCACAAGGCATGGTAGCAGCAGCCTGCCAGAATGCCGTGAATGATGGTTGGAATCTCGCTCCTTACGATTGGGATGATGACGGAGAAGTAGATCTTGTATTTGTCCTATATGCAGGTCGTGGTGAAGCTACAGGTGGAGATGCCAATACGATATGGCCGCATAAATACAATTTGCCAATGCCTACTGCGTATGGAGACAAAAAGGTTTATACCTATGCATGCAGTAATGAGTTGGCTTCTGATACTAGAATAGATGGTATCGGAACCATCTGCCATGAATTCTCCCATTGCTTAGGTTTCCCTGATGCTTATGATACGCAGTATAAAGGCTTTTATGGCATGGGAACCTGGGATTTGATGTGCTCTGGCAGCTACAATGGCAACAGCTATTGTCCTGCCGGATATTCAGCTTACGAGAAGTATGCTGCCGGCTGGATAGAACCAGTTGAATTAACCGAGAATGTTGAAGTGACCGGTATGGCTACAGTAGCCAAGGGAGGTAATGCCTATAAATTCACAAACCCTGGTTTCAGTGATGAGTATTACATCATCGAAAACCGCCAGCAGGAAGGCTGGGATGCGGGTCTGGCAGCTTCGGGTATCATCATCAATCATATCAACTATGATGAAAAGATATGGGAAATCAATATGCCGAATACCAATGATCCAGAATATAACCAATTTGAGCATATTACATTCATTCCTGCTGATAACAGCAAGAAAGAAAATGATGAAAAGGGCGACGCCTGGCCTTATAATGGGGTCAATGCCTTAGGTAGCAAGACTACTCCTGCCGCAACCACTCAGCATGAAAATACGGATGGTAAGAAACTGATGAATATCTCTATCAGCGATATCGCCATGGCGGAAGATAAGACGGCTTCTTTCAAATTCATCAACTATAATGTAGCCTCTTCACAGGATGGATACATCTTCCACGAGTCCTTTGACAAGTGTCAGGGTACGGGTGGCAATGACGGCAGTTTCGTACCACCAATGTTGAGTCATGACTTTGCTACAGGAACCTTTGCACCTGATGTTGAGGGATGGACCTGCAATTATCAGAAGGGCGGAAACCAGTGTGGTCGTTTCGGTACGACTTCGGCTGCTAATGTCACCCTCACATCTCCAGAGTTCGAGTTGAATGGTGAGGCAAAGCTTACCTTTAAATGTGCTCCTATTGGTAAGGCTGATGTTACGCTCAATTTGTCAGCAGAGAATGCAGAATTGGATATCCAGAGCATTCCTATGAAGAATGGTCAATGGAACGAAGCTGTTGTGACAGTAAAGTCAAAGGGCAAGACAAAGCTCACCTTTACTTCTTCCAAGGCATTCTTCCTGGATGAAGTTTATCTGCAATCTACTACCACGGGTATCGGTCAGCTGATAACAGATGCCAAATCTTCTTCTCCTTATACCTATGTATATAATGCCGAAGGCCAGCTGGTATGTAAGATGAAGACCTCTGAGTTCCAGAAGAACAATATCCCTGGCAACGGCTTGTTTATCTTGAAGTGTGGAAACAAGACAACAAAGATTGTGAAATAAGCAATCGGACATATATCTCTCATATATATAATAAGGTGTATCCTTCTTGCCCAACATATCGGGCAAGCGAGGATACACCTTATTCTTTTTATCTCCTTCACCCTCAAACATTTTCCAATAATTCCTTGCTTCTTTCAGAAGAAAAGCGTATCTTTGCAAAAAAAGGATTACCTGTAAATGCGTGGGGGCTCGAATAGATGCCCCTACTTAAAATTTATGGCACATGTGCCACTTTTTTAAAGTAGAAGCCTATTCTAATATGTTTCGTTGCAAAAGAAAATCAAACAAGCTTATGAACAAGATGCCTGCTTCATTGTGATGAGAAACAATATTGTCCTTTACTATGATTATCTTCTGGAAGTTATCTGAGATATGTTTTAGTGATGCTGATTCTTGTTCTATCTTTTCCTTATCAGGAAGAGCAAGGGCAGACTGGATGTAATAACGCTTAGAGCCATTGTTGACTACAAAATCTACTTCCAATTGCTTGCGTATCATTCCTTGTTGCGGCGTTCGGGTACGAGTTTCTACCATACCAACATCCACAAGATAGCCACGGCATCGTAATTCATTGTATATCACATTTTCCATGAGATGGGTTTCTTCTATTTGACGGAAATCCAGAAGGCTATTGCGCAGTCCTAAGTCTACGAAATAGTATTTAGACAATGTACCGATGTACTTTTTCCCCTTAATGTCATACCGCATCGCTTTCTCTATCAGGAAGGCTTCTTGCAAGAATCCTAAGTAATTGTCGATTGTTAACGGAGACAGGTCTGCATTGCTTACGCTCTTGAAAGTGTTGCTCAATTTATTCGGATTGCATGGTGAGCCTACCGATGATGCCATTACTTTAACAAGAGAGTCGAACTCCAAGTTTTTCTTGACATTATTTCTGTCTATCAAGTCTTTTAGATACACCGTAGTATAGAGATTACGCAGATAACTCATCTTCTTTTGCTGGGTATCCAAAGACAAGATTAAAGGCAAACTGCCATACGTAATATAATCTCGCCAAGCATCTTCTTTGTTGCCATCGTAAGCCGATACATATTCTGAAAAAGACAGAGGGTAAATACGTATTTCATCACCTCTTCCTCTGAACTCTGTGGCAATGTCGGAAGATAGAAACTTAGAATTGCTTCCTGTTACGTAGACATCCACATTGTCTATATGAAGAAGACTGTTCAAGGCTCCAACAAAGTTGTTTACCATTTGAACTTCATCCAATAGGACATAATGAATTTCAGAATCTTTGATGTTACCTTTAATATAGTGTAGCAGTTTCTTGGGGTCACAGTATTCATCGTTCAGTATATCATCCAAAGCCAGAGATATAATATGATCTGGAGAAATGCCATCTGCCAGGAGATGATCTCTAAACAACTTGAATAGAAGATATGATTTGCCACATCTTCTGATACCTGTAACTATCTTTATCAAGCCATTTTGTTTGCTTGATATGAGTTGGTTGAGATAATATTCGCGCTTAATTTCCTTCATGCTACTTAAAAATTCTGGCACATGTGCCACTTTTTTTAAGTGCAAAGATATGCGAAAGTAGAGTTCTAACCAAAAATTTTTAGATTTATTATACTAATAAGGTGTATCCCCCTAGCCTTTCATCATCGAAGGCTAAAGAGTATACACCTTATTTTATATAAATACGATATACTCTTTCTAGAATTTCTTGGAATACCCACTTTCTGTTAATGCCGTTTCGGAAACAGTAAACGAAGTGGTACTGCTATTATTGAAGAAATTACCCTCGTAACGGGTTAACTTACCCTTTACCAGATGCACATTGTCAAAATTGCACTCCTTGATGACCTTGCCATTCTTGTCCTTAGCCTGCGACTTTACATGAAGATTCTCTACATCATCAGCCTTCAAAAGCGTATAGACCGTGAAGAATAAATGATTGTACTGGTACTTCTTGGCATCAAATACTCTTTCGTAATGGATAGGAGCCTCTGTCTTGCATGTGCCGGTAGCAGGATTGAATACCACACCGCAATCTCCGGAAATCTCTATGGATTCGCCGGCTACATTTAATGGAGTTTCAATAGTGCTCCTGAGAACGAAGGCACTCACGCCCCGTGACAATGTGGCATCAAAATTCTGGTTGTTTTCTTGAGGACTGACCGTAATATCCTTATAGGCATAAACCATATCGGTGACCTGATCATTCGGAAATCTGACTTCGGTAGCCGACTTGATGGAAATACGATTATCCAAAGGCATAGGGGTGACTGCAGCTACAGCAACCATGTGGTAAGTGCCTTCAGGAACATCGAAGGTTACCTTGCCGAAATTATCGCCCAGACTGTCTTGTCTTACGACATAGCCTGAATCATTCTCGGAATCAATAGGTATCAATGCTACCTCCAGTTCTGAAAACCTGTGGCAGGCTGCCAAGGTCGTTTTGTTATCAGCACGGGTGGAATGCATACGTGCCGATGAGACATCTGAGGCAGAAGAGATATCTTCTATCGTTTTCTCGAAGAAGCTAATGCTTACCTCATGGTTAGTTACCTGTGATGATTCGTTCATCACGTTTTCCTTGGAACAACTACATAAAAGTAGTATAGCGGAGACCAGCATCAGGCCTATGCTTTTACTCTTGTTCATCTTCTTCTTTTCGTTTGAGTCAGATGCCGGAACCCCCGGTATTATCGGCTAGTACGCATTTGAATGATACAAGCAAATGGCTTTTGTACTAACGTTGCACAAAAATAGTGAAAATATGAATCCGTTGTACTTTTATTGACTTATTTCTTTGTTTTCTTAACAATTTATAACGAAAGAGGGCGATACACCACTGAGAATGCATCGCCAGAGAGAACATTGGCAATGTCGCCATCACTTTCTACTACGAGGGTAGGGGCGATGAGTGACTTCAGAATGGGTTGCTGTTACCATTGTCAGAACCATCGGAGTCGATGATGACACCATCAATAACGAAGATAGGTTGGGAAGTGGCATTCAAAGAGTTGGTACCGCGGATGCGCATGGTACCATAACCTACGACGACAACTTCGTTCAGAGCCTGGGCATCTGATTCCAAAGTTACATCAATAGGACCATTGCCAACTTTAATTTCTTTATCCTTGTAGCCAAGATAAGAAATCTGTAAAGTTGCACCTTTAGGAGCCTTCAATACGAAGTTACCATCTAGGTCGGTGACGGTAGCTGAGTTTGGTTGCCCCTTAACACGAACTGTCGCTCCAATTTCTGGACCATCGTCTGCGACTACTGTACCTTTTACATTACCGTTTTGAGCCACTGCAGTCTGATATGGGAATGCAACGAATATAAACAGCAAAGACAGGTACTTTAAAGCATTACCTGCATGTTTCATGATTAATTGGTTTTTATGATTTAATTGGTTTAAAACTCGTTCGTTGGTTTATATACGAATTTTGTTTTTATTGATTTTCTGCTGCAAAGATATGCCCTTTTTCGTAAAGTGCAGTATTTGTATCTTGCGTGTTTTTAAATGTTTCATGTACGATAAAACCGACATATTAGGGCAAAAAAAAGGGGATACGCAGCAGCAAATCCCCTTTATACCTTATTATATATAGACGTTTTAGTATTCGTATAGCTTGATGTGGAGTATTTTATTGTCGCCACATGAGATGCGGGCATGGCGTCCCTGGTGGTCCTGATCGCCATTATCACGGCGGATAAACTGTAATTTACCGTTTTTGTCTACTTCAACCTGGTCAACATATCCGATACCGATACGCTTACCTTTGAAAGTTGCGGTTTGTTTCTTTGTTTCGGTTCCACCGTTGTCAACAAATCCGTCCTCACCGAGTTTCTTTTCTTCAGCTTGCGCTTTTTCTGTCTTACTTTGGAAAACTACGACGATACCATTACCAGCTATGATGTATTCGTTCTTGGCTAGTTTCACGATTAAGCCACCGCCTTCTGGCCATTTACTCCCATCTGTAGCGCGAGGATCCCATGGTAGCGTGAAGAAATGGCGGCAGGTCATGGTAATATCTCCATCTTCAATGATGCGCTCTTTATCTTCCTGGTCGAAGAGTAATCCCCAGTTTTTACCCTTTCCCTGATGCTGAAGCAGGATAGGAGAGAGCTGATTGATAACCTTGTATGAACGTCTGAGACTGTTCTTCACCTTGTAGTTAGCTTCATCGAGAGCAAACGGACTGAAACTGATGGCATCTGTTTCGCCGAAGGTATAATATGCCTTTACGCCGCTATTGATATCGCATTTCACTTCTGGAGTGAAGAAAGGATTGTCGGCACGCTTGTATTTCTCTACCCATCCCTTATAACCGGTATCATAGATATCTGGTGCAAAAATATCGATACTTGGTGCACCACATTTCCAGATGTCAATCAGATGGGCAAGTGGGCCGGCAGAAGGGTATTCGCCTGGTTTTCTGCCACGGCTGTTCATTGCTGCATTTACATACATCGGAATATTGTAGATGGCTTTGCCGGCTGAGGCTAGCTGCTCTACATACTTGGCATAATAATATGCTTGGAATTTCTCGTCAGCATAACGGTCTGTTCCGAAAACTTCTGCCCATGTTCCTTTCTTCTTGAGCTTGAGTGCCTTGAGCAATGAAGCAGGAACGGGTTGTCTGTAAGCTTTTTCGGCAAGAGGAGAATGATCGCGGGCAGATTCGAGCATGCCGATTTCGTTTTCTACCTGCATCATGATGACGGTATTCTCTTGACTGTCTACAGCTTTGATGTGTTTCATCAGTTCGCAGAATGCTCGCTTGTCTGCTTGAAGCAGGTTATCGCTGAAGGCTGTGCATATCTCTAATGGCTTACCGTTCTCTGTGAGTGAACGAGGGAAACGCTTGGTGTTTTCCTTTACCCATAGTGGAGCATAGCAGCTCATGGAGTTCTTCCAGGCACCGAACCATAGGAAGACAATCTTCAAGTCATGCTTACGGGCAGTTGTGATGACGCTGTCTACGAGTGCAAAATCATATTTGCCCTCATTAGGTTCTACAAATTCCCAATATGCAGGAACGAAGACGGAGTTGACTCCGCTATTCTTCATCTGTTTCAATGCTTTTCTGATGTCGGCAGGACTCGTTGCGGCAGAGTTGCTTAACTCACCAGCCAGGAGAAGCATCGGCTTGTCATTGACAACAAGCTGGGTTGCAGAGCCTTGCTTCTGCAGTTTCACTCCTGCTTGTATATTGATGCAGCATAATAATGCTAGAAAAGATAATACGATCTTATTCATAAATCTTCATTTTAGAGAATGTCTGAAAATACTTGAGACAGGTATTGCGCCATTCCTTGGCGTTTTCCAACTGCACATTGAGCAATGAATCGGTATGTTGCCATTCCTGTTCATGACCCTTCATATACTGTTTGGCTGAGGTGTGCCAGAAGTCGCGATATACTTCAACCATCGCTACACCCATGTTGTACTTCATGCAAAGTTCCTGCCAGAGGGTGCTTCCTGATTTCATCTTGTAAGTCCAAGGCACATGATGGAACCAGAGGAGATATTCCTCAGGGCAAGTTGCGATGTTGTCATACAGACTGCGATATGGTTCCGGATACTGACCTACGGCATCTGTACCTTTGGATGAGCGGTCGAAACCTACACCCTGGGCATCTGCCTTGTGATAATAAACCGGGCACCATTCCAGAGGATAACTTGCGATGAAACCATCAGGTTCCGGACCGTAGTGGTGATCGAACTTGAAGATATGATGTAAGCCCAATGGCATCATATAGTTGACGCAAGCTTCACGTGAGGTCATCATCATCATCTCTACAGGTTTGGTGAACTTCTCGTTCTGATTTTCGTAGGTCTGTACGAGCCATTCGTGAGCAATCTCTTCAGCTGTAAGTGAAGGATTCCATGCCAATCTGCCGAAAGCATACCAGTTTGCCTGTGAGAAAGGATGACCACACCAGTTGGCATCATCACCGATATTGGCTACACCTGAGATTCCAACCAGTTTGTTTGGATTGACAAAATCAAAGAATTCCTTCCACATTGGGGCGAGATAGGTGAGGTGCTTAGACTGACCAAGATATTCCTGGGTAATCTGAAGTTCTGCTATCTGTGGAGTCTGTTTGATGTTGTCGAAGATAGGAGCGTATGGCTCACGAGGCTGGAAGTCGAGCGGGCCGTTCTTTGACTGTAGGATTACGTTGTCACGGAACTTGCCATCCATACCTTTGAATTCGCTGACAGCTTGCTTTACACGGTCTTCTCCCTTATGGTTGGCACCATAAACAAAGCTTCGCCACATGATAATGCCACCGTATGGTTTGACGGCATCGGCAAGCATGTTGGCTCCATCGGCATGGGTGCGGTGGTAATCGCCAGGACCAGGCTGGCCTTCAGAATTGGCTTTTACCAGGAATCCGCCAAAGTCAGGGATGGTAGCATATATTTCCTTTGCTTTTTTCTTCCACCACTGCTGAACCTTCTTATCCAGTGGGTCGGCAGTCTTGGTATAGCCCAATGCCATAGGAGAAGCAAAGTTGATGCTGAGATAAACTCGGATTCCGTATGGACGCAGGATGTTGGCGATGACCTTCACCTTATTAATGTATTCAGCAGTCATCATTTTTGGTGATGCATTTACATTGTTCAGTACGCTTCCGTTGATTCCGAGCGATGCGTTGGCACGGGCATAGGTGATGAGACGGTCGTGAAGACTCTTGCTGATGCTGCCACCCTTGCCGTTTTTGCCGAGTTTGATTTCTTCCCATTTGAAGATGCTCTTGCCGGCATAGCCACGTTCGATGCTGCCATCGAGATTATCCCAATGGTTGAGGACGCGGAGACCCACTTGTGGTTTCTCGGTTTCATCTATAGCTTTACTGAAGTTCTGTTGATTGCCGCTACCTGTGTTGTAGGCATCGGTGTTCTGAAGTCGAATCAGCTCGTAGGCACCGTAGAGCAAGCCGATAGGATTGCTGGCGGTGATAGTTGCTTCATACTGAATGTTGTCGCCTTGCTGTGCAGGACGGGCATAGAGGTTATAGCCCTCGCCAAGATTCAGAGCCTTGTCTATCTTTAGCTCAACATTCTTGCCACGCCAGTTGTTTTCCAACTCCTGCTTGGCAATCTTGGCTGTTGCATCATCGGGCAACTGTGAGATGACTTGGCATGAGTTAGCATACTGCTTTCCTAGCCATAACTGTGAGCCATCACTCTGTGCAGAAACATGGAGTGATGTAAGTACTGTAATTAATAAAATAAGGTATTTCTTCATATCTTTGTAGATTGTTAATTTGTATTATTATTGTTTCTGCTGCAAAGATACGAAAAAATACCTTATTCTCTTTTATTTGTTGTTTATTTCTCTTTTCTTTTTGTTTCAGCATATTCCCTTGGTGATATGCCATAGTGTTTCTTGAACACTGTAGAGAAGTGAGTCTGGTTGTTGAATCCCACAGAATAAGCTACTTGCGTGATGTTAATCTGTCCTTCTTCAATAAGACGTGCAGCTTGCTCCAATCGTAAGTTACGGATGAATTCACCGGCAGAGACGCCTGCTATTTCTTTCAGCTTACGGTGCAGTTGGGCACGGCTGATGCCTACATCCTCTGTCAGTTTTTCAACGTTGAGGTCTGGGTCGGCCAGGTGCTCGTTCATATATTTCATCACTCTCTCAATGAGAGCGTCGTTGTTGCCCTTCACCTGTATCTGCTCTATCTTAGCTTTCTGTCCCTGTGCGCCGCTGTATTTGCCACGGATGCGTCGGACATTGTCTACCAGGTTGTCGATGAGAATATGAAGTTCTTCCATATTGAAAGGCTTCGCCAGGAAGGCATCAGCACCCTTACGCAATCCCTCTAGTCGGTTTTCTACTTCGCTCTTGGAGGTGAGCAGGATGACTGGAATATCGCTTACGTTAGTGTTACTCTTTATCTTCTTGAGCATGGTAACACCATCCATTTCCGGCATCATCACATCGCTTATCACGAGATCATATTTGCTGGTGAGCAACATCTTGAGACCCTCCTTTCCGTTGCAGGCATGTTCAAATCGATACCAGTCGCTCAGTTCGGTCTTGATATAATGTGCAATCTCTGCATCGTCATCTACTATCAGGATATTGAAATTGCGGTTGGCTTGCGTTCTTTTACCGGTGGATTCGGCCGTTTTTGTGCCATCCTCCTGCAGGATCTCCTCTGGCTTGAGGTGTTCCTTGCCCAATGGAATGTTTACCTCGAAGCAGGAACCCTTGATTCCATCGGTGCGATTATAGGCTCTGATAGTTCCTCCATGCATCTTGACGAGGGCTCTGCAGAGGTTCAGACCAATTCCGGTTCCCTCGATATGAATGTCGCTGTTGTTATTGCCTTGATAGAAACGGTCGAAGAGGCGGTCAGTCTTTTCTTCCTTCAGTCCGATACCTGTATCTTCAACCTTGATGATGGCACTCTTCTCATTCTTTCCTATGATAATCGTAATATCACCGCCATCCGAGGTATACTTCATGGCGTTGGAGAGTAAGTTGGAAATAACCTTGTCAAAGTTGATGCGGTCTATCCATACTTGCAGGTTGCCTTCCTCGTTTAGGGTCTCGTCCTCCTTCAGGCTAAGAGTGATGCTACGTTCCTGGGCATTGAAGTTGTAGAGAGATACTATGCCACGCAGGAACTCCTTAAGGTTGGTCTTCTGGCAATGCAGGTGCATCTGGTTCTTGTCTATCTTGCGCTCGTCAAGAATCTGATTGACCAGGAGCAGAAGTCGCTTGGCATTGCGGTCTATCATGTCGATATCCTGTTTGCTCTCTGCGTCTTCTAGTCTATTCTTCAACTTGTTGAGAGGTCCCATAATCAGGGTCAACGGTGAACGGATGTCGTGAGTGGCATTGATGAGGAACTGCATCTTGGTTTCTTCTAAGTCTGCTTTGCGACGGCGTTCGTAAGTATAGAATACGTAAAAAACAGCACTCACGATGGCCAGGAAATAGAGAAGATAGGCCTCTGGTGATGCATACCAAGGGTTACACACCTTGATGTTGATGACAGTTGGCTTCTTCGAATATTGACCATTGCTGGTGGCTCTTACTTCCAGCTTGTAATTGCCAGGCTTCAACTTGTTGAAGGATACGGCATTAGTTCCCTCGTTGGTGCTGCTCCAGTTGCCGCCATTGATGCGATATTGGAAACTGATATTGTCAGTGTTCTTATAGTTGAGCAGAGAGAACTCCAATGTGAATGAGTTTTCTGAGTATGGTATCTTGAAGTTGTCGCTGAGACAATTGGTTGCCTTTCCGGCTTTGATGAAGTTGGTAAGGTATACGTTACCCATCTCCATCTTGTTGGCTCTCACCACATTAGGATAGAAAGTGGTGATGCCGTCGCTTGTGCCGAAGGCTACCATGTCATCGGATGTATGCATGGCAGAACCTAATACATACTCACGTGTGGTGAGTCCGTTGCCATTGATGTGTCCGATGAATCGTTTGGCGTTTGTGTCATATTGCCAGATTCCCATGGTTGTGCTAACCCAATAGTCGCCCTTGTGGTCTCTTACGATACCACATGTCTGCTTGCCTGTTAATGCTTCAGCGTGAGGGAAGTCTACCACCTTGTTCTTTTTGCGGTCGAAGAGATAGAGTCCTTTTTCAGTACCCATCATGATGTCTCCGTCCTTTCCTTCGCAAATGCCATTTATCTGCTTGTCTTTTAGGATATTGTGCCATCCGAAATCCTTGAAGCTGAGTGTCTGCGTGTTGAGGCAGGATACACCGTTGGCTGTACCAATCCATAGATGTCCGGTGTGGTCAAGAGCCATACTGCGAACCCAGTCGTTGCAGAGGTAACCTTTTTTACCTCGGGTACTCATATTGAGGATCTTTACCTTACCGGTTTCCACATTATATATATATAGTCCCTTACTGTAGACCGAAATGTAGAGGTTTCCCTGGTTGTCATCAGTCATACAATAGATGCCGGCACTGGTAAAGCTGATTTTCTGCTGGTAAGCTCCAGTATATGGATTATAGCTGTAGAGTGCACTACTATTGCTGATCCAATAGCTGCCACGCTTGTCTTTGTAGATGATACAGGTTCCGGCTGGTGATTGAGGATGAGCGATAATCTTTCCTGAAGCATCAAAGCAGAAGACGCCACTGTTTTGTACGGTACACCATGTTTCTCCTCTATCGCCTGGCGCAATAGAGGATACACTACTACCTATTATATAGTTTTGTGCTGAGAAACTCCATGAGTTGAAAGCCTGTTGGCGTTGGTTGATGAGATAGAGTCCCTTTTTATAGCATCCTATCCAGAGGTTGTTGTCCTTGTCTTCGATGATGTCATTAACGAAGGCGGTGGATAGATCGAAGTTACTGTTGCTGCTTTCCAGTTGCTCCACCCGGTTGCTTCCTTTCCTGATCAGCAATGCTCCATGCTCAGAGGTACTGATATAGAGATTTCCCTCATGGTCGAAGGTTGCATTATTGATGGTTACGTTATTGGCGTAGGTGCCAAAGTCGTAGCCGGCATCTGCTATTCTGCCCGTCTTATAGTCATAATAGATGATGCCATACATACATACAATGAGCAGGGTTTGTGGACGATGCTGTATGAAAGCCACTGGCGCTCCGTATGGCGATTTGAAGTCTTTGCGGTTCACCTTTCCCTTGTTTTCGATGAATCGGGTAAAGGTGGATAGGTGACTACTCTGCCATAGATAGTGGTGCTGGTCTTCATAGATATGGGTAAAGAATACGACGGAGTCGCGTTCTGCGTATTGTCTTTCCTGCTTAATCAGGAACTGCTTATCTGCTGCTTTGTCAGAAGCTGCTTTCTTTACGGAATAAAGTCCGTAGCCGGCAGTTCCCAACAGAATATCACCACAGTGATTTTCTACGATAGAGTAGATGCGTGGCTTTCTGCCATCAGGAAAATTGAGACGAGTGAAGTCATTCGTCTCATAATTATAGCGCATCAGTCCCTTGGCACTACCTATCCACAGGTCACCTTTCTTATCAACAAGGAGATCTGAAATGATATTGTCTGTGATGGATGTCGTATCCTTCTCGTCGTGCAGATAGTTGGTGAATCTGTAGCCGTCAAACTTGCTCAGTCCATATTCCGTACCTACCCAAATGTATCCGTACTTATCTTGTACGACACAATTGATGAGCGAACTGGACAGTTTGCCAGATGTGAATAATTCGCCACCATCAGCCCATAGCATGAGTGAGGCGAGGAGTGCGATAAGTGCCGCAAGGCATTTCCTGGTATACTTCATATTTTTGGTCGTTTACTTGTTCTTGTTTGGTTATTGTTGCTGCAAAAGTAGTAAAAAACTGCGAAAGCAACAAATAAAAATGCGATAATATGTTTCGTTTCCTTTTGTTTCTTTGTCTTTTATGCTTTTATTTTGTCTATGAAACAAATAGAAACGTTCTGGTAACTAGATATTAAAGAGCTTTCAATAGTTTTTTGTACATTTGCATCGTGAATTGCAAATACCAACTAACAAAAATGTAATAACAATGACTAAACAAACAATAAAAATTTTATCGTTGGCTCTCTTGCTGGCAGGAAGTAGTAGCTTGGCTTTCGCACAGAAAGTGTGGAAGGGTTCTTGGGCGACTGCTGTTGAATGGACTGGTAAGGGGGATATGCCTAAGGAAAGCTTGAGCAACCGTTCTTGTCGACAGATAGTTCATGTTTCCTTTGGCGGAGAGGAACTCAGAGTGAAGCTCAGCAATGAGCAGAGCAAGGAACCGGTGGAAATCAAATCGGTGTATATTGCAGATACTGATGTTCCAAGCAATTGGGGAATTCTGACCAAGACGGTGAAGTATCTTAAATTCAATGGCAAGAAGAATGTAACCATTGCTCCAGGCAAGGCTATCTTCTCAGATGATTTGAAATATGCCTTGAAGAGTGGACAGCGCCTCACGATTACCATCGACTATGGCAAGCAGACTCCAGTGAATGCAACATCCCATCGTGGTTCACGTACTACCTCTTATATAGTAAGTAATGTAAAGGGCAAGGCGGTGAAACCTGCAGATGCAGCTTTCGATAAGCAGGAAAAGGCTGACCACTGGTACAATCTTTCTGCCATTGATGTGAAGACCGATAAGGCTACCCCAGTGGTGGCTATCCTCGGAAACTCTATTACCGATGGCCGTGGAAGTACTACTAACCATCAGAACCGCTGGACCGATTTCCTCTCGGATGCTCTGAATGCAGAGAAGCCATACGGCGTATTGAATCTCGGTATCGGCGGCAACTGTGTAGTGCAAGGTGGATTGAGCGAACCAGCCATGAAACGTTTCGACCGTGACATCCTGGGACAGACAGGTGTAGATAAACTCATCATCTTCGAGGGAACCAACGATATCGGTTGCTGCGGTGGAAATTATGAGCATGTAACAGATACCCTGATTGCCTGCTACAAGGTGCTGATAGCGAAAGCCAAGGCAAAGGGAATCAAGGTGTATGGCGGAACCATCACCCCAACCAAGGGCAACGGATGGTATTCTTTCTGGCACGAGGCGATGCGACAGACCGTGAACGAATGGATCAGAAAAAGTGGTGCCTTCGACGAGGTCATCGATTTCGATGAGCTGACCCGCGATCCGAAAGACCCTCAGCGTCTGAAGGCTGAGTATTCAGACGACTGGCTGCATCTCAATCCGAAGGGATATGAGGCAATGGGCAAGTTTGCCGCAGAGAAATTGAAGTAAATATATTATATGCATCTTTTATGTTATATATATATAATAAGGTGTAAACTTAATGACTGAATAAAATATGGAACAGACAACTGTATCACAGGAATCTAAGGGATTCTACAAACTGAATTGGCTACAACGCATCGGATTCGGATCTGGCGACTTGGCACAAAACCTCATCTACCAGACCATCTGTATGTATTTGTTGTTCTTCTACACCGACATCTACGGACTCAATCCGGGTGTGGCTGCCACCATGTTCCTGGTGGTTCGCCTGGTCGATGTACTTTGGGACCCATTGGTGGGAACTTATGTAGATAAGCATAATCCACGTTGGGGTAAGTATCGTTCATATCTCGTCCTGGCGGGTTTGCCACTCACCGTACTTGCCATCCTCTGCTTCTGGAATGGTATGGAGGGACAGACAGAAACCATCAAGCTCATCTATGCTTACGTAACATACGTAGGCTTGTCAATGCTCTATACATTGATTAATGTGCCTTACGGAGCCTTGAACTCTTCGCTGACTCGCGATACAGATGAGATAACCATTCTCACCTCTGTACGTATGTTCATGGCAAATGTGGGTGGACTCTGTGTATCGGCAGGTGTTCCAATCCTGGTAGCCATGCTCGCAGCAGCCAAGGATCTCCCTATCGAAATGGCGCTCTTCATGGGTTTGGGTTCTCTGCCATCCTTCATCTTTATGCCGCTGGTGCCTGCCATCAAGAAAAAGGTAGGCAAGAAGAATATGTTCTACATCTTCCTTACTGTGGCCATCGTGGGTATGGCGATGCTTTATTTCATCAGCAAGATGGGACCAGTAAAGGATTATATCACGCTGGTTTATATTGCACAGTTCATCAAGTCAACAGGTGTTATCGTGGCTACAGGTTATATGTGGGCTTTGATTCCTGAGGTTATTTCCTATGCTGAATATACCAGTGGCAAGCGTATTGCCGGTATTGTCAATGCCCTGACCGGTATCTTCTACAAGGCTGGTATGGCTTTGGGTGGTGTTGTTCCTGGTGCAGTCCTTGCATGGACCGGTTATCAGGCTGCGGCAGCTCAAGAGAGCAACTCGCTTCCTATCGATGGTAATGCCTGGTTTGTTGCCATGCTGATCTATGCTCTGGTAGGTTTCGCCCTTCTGGTATTCTGCTTTACCCAGACCAAGGAGCGTGTGGTAATGGACGAGAAGGAAACCAAGAACGTTAAGGTGAGCGACCTGTGGACAGAATTTTTCCATAACCGTCCTCTCCGTATCGTGGCTCTCTTCTTTATCACCGCCTTCGCCATGATGTCGGTTGGTAATGCTGCCGGTGCTTACTTCATGAATGATTTGGAGCAGCAGAGTGCGCTGGCACAGGAGGGTATCCGCTGGCTGGTATGCGTGATTCCTGCCATCCTGCTGGGTTTGGCGATGTTCATCATCTCTAAATATGAGTTGACAGATGAGGTCATCGACGATATCAACAAGAAGATTGAAGCTCGTCATCAGGAAGAAAAATAAGATACTGAATTTTAGCATATTAGGAAGTTAAAGGAGTTAAGGAAGTTAAGACGTATGTCTCGCTGCTTAAAAACTGCGCCAAAAAGACTATTGTCTTAACTCCTCAGCGACCGTAGGGAGCGATAACTCCTTAACTTCTTTAACTTCTGAACTTGCAAAACTTGAATAAAATAATAAGTGTACAATGAAAAGAATATCGACTTTTGCCTTGGGCTTGATGCTTGCTTCTGCAGCTTTTGCCCAGAAAGGTAATAACGCTCAAATCCCAACATTCCAGGAAACTATGGGCAAATATTTCCTGGTTGGTGCAGCGGTTAATACTTCTCTGACTGACGGACAAGACCCGGCAGGTGAGGAAGTAGTGAAGAAACAGTTCAACCAGGTGGTTGCCGAGAACTGTATGAAGGGTGAGAAGAATCATCCGGAGGTGAATCGCTTTGATTTCACCGATGGCGATAAACTCGCTGACTGGGCGGAGAAGAACGGCAAGACCTTGATAGGTCATTGTCTGGTTTGGCATTCTCAGCCACCTAAGTGGATGTTTACCGATGCTAAGGGTAATCTGGTAAGTCGTGAAGTGCTCATCGGCAGAATGTATAATCACATCATGAATGTGGTTACTCATTATAAAGGTAGAGTAAAGGGATGGGACGTTGTGAACGAAGCTTTCGAGGATGATGGCTCTTACCGCAAGTCTTTGTATTATAAGATTATCGGTCCGGAGTTCATCGAGTTGGCTTTCCGCTTTGCGCATGAGGCTGATCCTAACGTAGAGCTTTACTACAATGATTATTCTACTTCGAAGCCAGCCAAGCGAGAGGCTATCTGCAAACTGGTTCGCGATTTGAAGGCGAAGGGTCTCCGCATCGATGCAGTAGGTATGCAGAGCCACAATGGTTTTGATTATCCTGACTATGCTGAGTATGAGAAGAGCATCGAGGCTTTTGCTGGTGAAGGCGTAAAGGTGATGCTGACTGAGCTGGATATGAACATGCTTCCTAATCCGGAAGGATTCGGCGGTGCAGAAATCAGCCAGAAGTTTGAACTTCAGAAGAAGTACAATCCATACGTGAAGGGTCTTGACAAGAAGGCGCAGAAGCTCTTCAACCAGCGTTATCTCGATCTCTTCAAGATTGTAGAGCGTCACAAGGATGTCATCAGTCGTGTTACCTTCTGGGGTGTCAACGATGGTCACTCTTGGTTGAATGGCTGGCCTATCCCAGGCAGAACCAACTATCCGCTGCTCATCGACCGCAACAACGAGGTGAAGCCAGTGGTGAAGGAAATCGTCAATCTCTTTAAATAAGATCTCTTCAAATAGAATCTCTTAAGATAATATTATCAATCTCTTTAAATATAAGATAACAATGAAAGCAAGATATTTGTTCCCAAAGGATTATATGGCAGATCCATCTGCCAATGTGTTTAACGGTCGCCTGTATGTTTACCCATCTCATGACTGGGATAGCGGCGAAAGCTTCGACGATGATGGCGGTCACTTCCAGATGAAAGACTATCATGTTCTCTCTATGGACGATGTGATGGAAGGCGAGGTAACCGATCATGGTGTGATTCTCGATGTAAAGGATGTGCCATGGGCTGAGAAGCAGATGTGGGACAACGATGTAGTAGAGAAGGATGGCAAGTACTATCTCATCTTCTCTGCCAAGGATTATAATGGTGTGTTCCATCTCGGTGTGGCTGTGGCTGATAAGCCTGAAGGTCCTTTCGTTCCGAATGCCGACCCAATCCGCAAGTCATACAGCATCGACCCTTGTGTGTTCAAGGATGATGACGGCAAGATTTACTGCTACTTCGGTGGTATCTGGGGCGGTCAGCTTCAGTGGTACAAGGACAACAAGGCACTGAAGGATGAGCATCTTCCAGAAGGCAAGGAGAATCCGTTGCCATCCCGTGTAGCCATGATGACTGATGATGTGCAGCAGTTTGCTGAAATGCCAAAGCCTGTTGTCATTGTTGACGAGGAGGGTAAGGTATTGCCAGCCGATGATCCTCATCGCTTCTTCGAGGCTAGCTGGATGCACAAGTATAAGGGCAAGTATTATTTCAGCTACTCTACCGGTGATACCCATTATCTCTGCTATGCAGTAGGTGATAATCCTTATGGTCCGTTCACTTACAAGGGCGTCATCCTGGAACCGGTGGTAGGTTGGACCACTCACCACAGTATCTGTGAGTACAAGGGACAGTGGTATCTGTTCCATCACGACTGCGTGCCATCTAATGATACAACCTGGCTTCGCAGCGTAAAGGTGGCTCCTCTCTTCTATGATGAGGAGGGTAACATCTTGCCGGTAAAATAGAATTGATTTTTAGGTTTTAATAGTTTGATGAATAGTTGATACATGAGTTAGTGTTAGTTAGAAACGGGCAGCATCTTCGTGACGAAGGTGCTGCTTTTTTATTGCTATAAAGCATGTTTTAGACCTGTCATATTTTTCTTTTCTATTTCTAAGTGCTTGTTGTTCAACTATATAATCTTCATAATAAAATTTTTGAAATTTAGACCATATACTTTTCTCTTTTTCTATAAAAGTTCGTACCTTTGCAACCAAAAATATGTTTTCCGCCGATGAAAAAAAGTTTTCTATATTTTTGCCTGCTATTGGTAATCTCTTTTGTCTTTTCATCCTGTCATTCCGATAGGTCAAGGATTCAGGTTTCTGCATATTCTATGGTTGATAGTCTGCCTGATAGTACCTTGGCTCTATTAAGAAAAGTGGATTGTGATAATCTTTCTGCAAAAGATATGGCAGAATATTCATTGCTTTTCACTATGGCACAAGATAAGTCAGGGCTTGATGTGGATAATGATTCCCTTATTCGCATAGCTTATGATTGGTTTCAGCAGCATCAGGACGATTCGCTCTATGCAAAATGTCTTTATTATATGGGTAAGTACTATATGTTGAATGATAGCACAGAACAGGCAATTTCATTGTTGACGCAATCGAGTGAAAAATCAAGCAAGATAGGCGACTTGAAAACTGAAAGCATGGCATTGGAAAAATTGTCTAAGGTTTATCAAGTTGTGGAACCTGAAAAATCTTTGGTATTTTCGAAAAAAGCGTTGGAAACATACGCTCGTTACCAATATGCAACATTAAAAAATAGAATATATCTGAACTTGAATTATAGTGAGGCTTTACTTGCGTGTGACATAACTCGTAAATCTGTTGATGTTATTCTAAGTAACGTGCCAAAAGCCTTGGTCTTGAAAGATTCTGCGGTTTTAGCTGATGTTTATCAAGATTTAGCTAATTCCTATTTGTATTTGGGATATAAAGACAGCTGTTTGTTTTATGCTAAAAAGACATATGATTTACAACCGATAAAAAATATGTCTTGTAGATTGATGCTTGCTGATGCTTATCGAGAGGTAGATTCTGTACGCCAGTGCTTAGCTTTACTTGAAAGTTTAAAGCCAACTCTTAGTACAGAAAAGTATGTATGTTTTCAGATTTGTAGTCAAGCTTCAATAAAAATGCAAGATTATGAAAAGTCTAAAATGTATATGGATTCTGCCTATTCTTGTATAGAAAATATGTATGCTGAGGCTGTGAAAGGAAAAGCAGACTATTACTCTTCTTTTTTGGAAAAGGAAAAGCAAAAGTCGGAGCTTAAGGGAAGAGCTGAAATGCAAAGCTATTTGCTGCTATTGGTCATCATTCTGGCTCTCTTAGTGATAGTTTTTCTTCTTTACGTATATAAAAATTCGAGGAGTAAGGCTCAGAAGGAAATTATTTTTGAGAAGAGCCAAGCTGAAATGAAAGTTAGGCATGAGCATGAATTGGCAATGATTGAGAAAAATCTATCGGAGCAGTACCATCAAAAAGAATTATCTCGCAAGGAGGTGCAACTTTCCATCATGCGTATTTATCTAATGAAGTTGGTTACTGCTGTGGAGAAATTGAATTCTATAAAAACGGGAACAGGCAAGCATGTTGTCTTGACCGAAAAGGACTGGAAAGAAATTGCAGCTTTCTTGGACAGTACAGAGAATATGTTTGTTACAAGGTTGAAGACTAGATTTCCGAATCTATCAGAAGGTGATTTGCACCTGATGATGTTATTGCGCTTAAAGATGCCACAAAAAGTCCTTGCCTCTCTTTATAGTATTACGGAAAAAGCTGTCAAACAAAAGCTCTTTTTGTACAAGGAAAAAGTAGGAATTAATGGTCAAAACATCTCTTTAAGGGAATATATAGAAACGTTCTGATGTAATTTTAGACCAAAAAATTGATCAGGATAATAAGCGCAAATGATTGAATACTAGTTTGTTGTTGAAATATCGAAGTGTTTGAAAGTTTAGACCCAAATTACTTTGAAGTTGTTGAAAAACTTGCTAATTTTGCAACCGAATAGTTAAACATAAAAGAGATATGAAAAAAATAAGAGTATTAGTGTGCATAATATTTATGTTTATGGTATCTTTGCCATCTTTGGCATTACCGATTATACTGAAAAAAAGTACAGTCAAACAACATGGTGGTTCTAGAACCTCTTCGCCAGTATTGGTTGCAGACCTTAATGACCACGAAATAGAGTTGGGCGTTAATCGATATGTAGGTGCAGCTCATATTTTTGTTTATGATGCAGATAATACTAATGTATTGTGTGATACGTTGCAAGTAAGTGGGAAAAATCAGGTTGTTCTAGACTTGTCACATTTAGGGAATGCTCAGTATAGTATAGAGGTAGTTCTAGATGATGGTACGGCATACAGAGGAAATTTTGAATTATAACAGCCGAAAATGGAATTCTATTCTTAAATCGGTAAATATAAACCATTAAATATTTTAGGTTATGGTAAAGAAAATGAGTGAACTTGCCAAAATGGCAATGAGTGAGAGAGAAATGAACTCTTTCGCAGGTGGTGAAACATGTGGTTGTGCATGTCGTTCTGTGTCAACATTGGACAATGGCTCAGCTAATCATGCTGGTGGTCTGTACTCTAAGGGACCAAAGACAGATCAAACGTTTTTTCTTGATGATGTAGTTGTTACTCCTTGAGCAATTTTGTGAGAATTTATTTGTGTGTTATGCATGTTTTTTAAGCATGTGCAACATACATGTTTTATATAAATTGAGAAGTAATGATGCGAAGAATATTATTATCACTTTGGAACTTAATGTTGTGCAATTTTATTTTTGCCCAATATCCACCTGCGTCTGTTTCTTTAGAAAAATTTAAGCAAGTTGATAATTCAATATATGAATTACAGTATACTCTTAAATTCAAAAAAAATCCCAAACAGAAGGACTATAATGTAGATGATAGAATAGTTCAGATTGGAAATCATGTCATAAAGGATTATAGTAAAATAATTTTTTATTTTGATTCTTTGACAACTGAAAATAACAGAAAGGGAATGGATTCTCCAGGTAATCCAAATATGGTGTTTTGTTATGAACTATTTAATGACTTGCGCCAAAGAGATTGCAGTGTAAAATATCGTATGCCTCTCAATGGTGGTACGCTTTGTTACAGCATGACACTTCCGTTGTTGGATTGGACATTAATTCCAGATAGCACAAAAGAGATTTTGGGCTATGCTTGTAATATGGCAAAAACAAACTTTGCCGGGAGAGATTATGCGGCTTGGTATACGGTAGACATACCTTTACCTTATGGGCCATATAAATTTTATGGATTACCAGGCTTGGTCATAAAAGTAGAAGATTTAACACATTTGTATAGTTGGGAACTTAAGGGTATTCGAAATGTAGTACGTCCAATATATTTATATACTTATGAAGGGGAACAAAAATGTTTCGAGAAGGATGCCATAAAAACAATTGAACGCATAGAAAAACAGCCAATTCGTTTTTTGGAACAGATGGGTAGACATATGTATATAAAAGGAACAGATGGTAGATCTAGACCTTCTACCTCTATACAGAATATTCCAGATCAAGAATATGAACCATTAGAAAAGTATTGATATGATGAAATTAACAGCCGAAAATATAAAGACATATTTAGCAAATACTCCGCAAATTACTTTCGAGATTACGGAGTGTTGTAATTTGTCGTGCCTATACTGTGGGTATGGAAAACTTTATAATAATAAAGGGAAAAGACATAATCGCATGATGCCTATCGAAAATGCTATAGCTTTTCTTGATTATATAAAAAAGTTATGGGATGCAGGCTATGACAATAGAGGTGAAGGTACGCTAGTCATTAGTTTTTATGGTGGAGAACCATTGCTTAATATGTCATTTATTAAGGCTGTTATTAGTTACATAGAAGAGAATCTTCAAGGCTATAGAAAACATTTTGCTTATACGATGACTACTAATGCAACCCTATTGCCAAAGTATATGGATTACTTGGTTTCTAAGAGTGTGCACTTGTTAATTAGTCTTGATGGGGATGAAAAAGGTTCTTCTTGTCGTGTTTATCATAATGGAAAGCAGGCTTTTCCAGCTATTACCAAAGCAATAGATGAGCTAAGAGAGAAGTATCCTCGATTTTTCGAAGAGAATGTTCAATTTAACTCAGTACTTACCCAAAAAACTTCTGTTAAGGCAATAACTGAGTATATATGGCAAACTTATGGTAAAAAGCCTTCTGTGTCTGAGGTAAATCCAGATGGTGTCAATTTGCAATATGAAAAGGATTTTAAACAAATCTATTTGGAAAAATGGAAGTCTGTGCAAGAATTTGAACAAGGGTTGGATTTGGGTAAAATTAAGTTTGAAGACCATCCGAGGTTTGAGCAAATAGCTCGTTATGTTCTGAAACATTCCCCTTATGTTTATCAAGATTATAATGACTTGTTGTTTGCTGATAGGACTAAGGAGAAGGAATTTCCTACAGGGACTTGTCTTCCTTTTACCAAAAAGGTCTTTGTGAATGTAACAGGTAGGATTATGCCTTGTGAGATGATTAGCTATCGGTATGGCTATCCTGCAATAAAGCAAGGTAAAGTAGATGTAGACTTTCAGCTAATTGCTGATAGTTATAATTCTTATTTTGAGCGAGTAGCAAAAGTGTGTAGATGTTGTAGAGATAGTCGTGGCTGTCTTTGCTGTATGTTTAATAATGGCATGATGGACTCGTCCAAAGGAAAGTGTAAATATTTTATGGACTCAAAGACGGAGAAAATGGTGAAGAGTGAAGTGTATTCTTTTCTCTTGCAATATCCTGAGTCTTATTCGTATATAATGTCTAGTTTTGAGGTCGTATGAGAGAACAGTTTTTTGTCTGGCTGATAATTTCTCCAGAAATTTTTGTGGATTTCTTGGAAGAAAAGAGGTTGCTGATGTATAATGTCAGTAATGGTAAGTTCTTGTATTCAAATGATAAAGGACTATATGACATCGTTGTAAACATGTATTTGCCAAAGAATCTGGGGGTAATACCCTATGAGCCTTCTTTGGAACATACAGCAGATGAGGCTATTCGGCAGGGATTCTTCTCTGTACGTACGGTGTCGAATGCGATTAAGCCGATAAGTCTTCTTCCAATGTTGAGTTTACAAAAGGATTTGGAACGAAACAAGGATGATAAATATGCTCGTTTAGGAAATAAACTGTATTATTTAAGTGGTCTTTATGTGTCTTTGGACTGCTGCGTTACTGAAAACGAAATGTTGGCCCGTTGTCGTAATATGGCTTCTCGTCAATACCCATGTGCTTGTTATGAGGAGAAGTATGCATATTTGGATTATAAAATGTTGCAAGAATTGATAAGTCAAACTATAGCATCGAGTGTTGCCGTCATTGACTTTATTTGCTCATATAGATATTTCTTGGAATGTGATGTGCAAGATTTTGTGAATTTATTGAGAAACTATTCCTTCAAGTATAGAATTCATATTTATGTAGAGGATTATGCCCTGTTAGGTAAACAGAATGTGCAGTCTCTGTCTAGTTGTTGTCAGTTCATTATATATAAGGATAGTTTTTCGCCTACTTATGCGAACAAAGGAAAAAATGATATGGGGCTAGAAGTACGTTCTCTAAAGCTAATATATGATTTCTCAGACATCGAAGATGGTGAACGAATGGAGTGCTTGCCTGTTTGGTTGGATGATAATGAACAAATGTTTAGAGAGAAGGTGTGGACATCAGGGAAGGATTTAATGAATAATCCGAGAAAAATGTCGTATCTGTTTAGAAATAAAAAGTTAAATGCTAATTTCTTTGGCATTCTAGATGTCTCTTGTACAGGAGAAGTTCGTCCGCATGGTTCTTCTTCTAAATTGGGAAATGTTAATAGTGGATATACATTGCTAGATGCGGTATCTGCCGAATTCGTAGAAAACCATTCTTGGAGAATGACTAGAAAGGATTTGGTAAATTGTCATTCGTGTCCATTTCGGTATATCTGTCCCCCTGTATCGGCTTGTGAACTGATGAGACCTGATTTAAAAATGTGTAATTTAAATGTTTAGATTATGAAAAAATATGTAATATTGAACAAAGTAAGTATGAGGAGTTTATTCTCAGTTTTTTTTATGTTATTATTAAGTGTAGATGTATATGGTGCTAGCAATATCAAGTTTACGCTTTTGTCTGTAGACTCTTTACCAAATATAAAAAATTTGGTAAATATGCAAGTTGTAGGGAAAAAGCTTTATGTTACTTATGAAAACCCAAAACGTTGGGGGGCTCAACTATTGAGAACTTATTGTGTTGACGAAGCCTCTCATGCGCTTAAGATGGAATATGAATATTTCAGAGACCCTGCAAGAAGTAATGGTATTGACTATCCTATACTTGTACAAGATAGTCTTGATGATTTGTGCGTAATGGATCGTACTTATCCTTTGGTCTATAATTTGGACATGGAAAAACATACGATGACAAATACGCATAAGTTTGTCTTTTCGGCTAAGTCGAAAGTTCCTTATGCTATGACATTGAATGTGTCTTTTGCTTATCGTAAATCTGATAAGGAATTCTATTTTGTCGGGAGGCAACCTAATATGGGAATACAGGCTGTTTATACATCGATTTTAGACACTATTTCTACTTGCGTTGGAGAAGTCGCACCATTGCTTTATACAAAGAAATATCCTGCGTGGACAACTAATTTCGGAAAGCAAACGTTTAATAAGCGTGCTCGTGTCTTGGTCCATGGCTTTTATATTTATCCAGCTGTACAATATGTAAGTTTGGATGAAAGAAAAAGTTATATCGTAAAATTAGCAGAGCCTAATTGGAAGACTATAAAGCCCCTTTCAGAAGATGTTTGGGACGTTAATCTAATGCAAGTTAAAGATGTAACTTCATCAGAAACTTATGTGTATGCACTATGGTGGAATAAAACTCAGCAGTCTATGACTTTATTGCATAAGCAAAATAAGGCATCCTGTAAACTGGTAGCTTTAGATTGGACAGGGAACATAAAGAATACTTATGTTGTGCCTAAATATATGAGTAATATCGTTGCTTTGAGTGATGGTAAACTAATAGGAAGTGATGGAAAGAAATTTTGGTTGATTACATTGTAGTGAGAATGAAGAGATTCACTTTGTATACTCAAAGGGGTACTTTGGATTGCGGACCAACATGTTTGCGAATGATAGCTGCATTCTATGGGAAAAAACTTTCCATGGAATGCATCCATCAGTTGTGTGTGTATTCCCAAAATGGCACAACGATGTTAAGTCTCAAGAAGGCGGCAGAAGTGATAGGCTTTAAAACTTTGGGAGTAAAGGTGAACCTCCTAACATTAGCTGAAAATATTCCTTTGCCTTGTATTTTGTATTGGCGACAAGAACATTTTGTTGTTTTATATGAGGTGAGAAAAAAAAGAGGTCATATATATTATTATGTTGCAGACCCAGTAGGCTCACGTTTTAAGTATTCTGAAACAGAGATGGAAAAATGTTGGGAGATTGATGAGAATACTGGAGTTGTTTTATGTCTGGAACCCACGGAGGAATTGAATGATTTTGTAGAAAAGAAACAAAAACAAAAAAATGTGCTTAATTTTTTGTGGACTTATATACAGCCATACAAATATGTTATGCTGAATATACTTTTGGGTATGTTTCTTGGAACAATCTTTATGCTCTTCGTTCCGTTCTTGACACAAGCGATAATAGACTTTGGTGTAAAAGACAAAAGCGTTTATATCGTTTGGATAATATTGTTGGGACAATTTCTTTTGGTATTTGGAACAACTTTTGTAGAACTTGTTCGTAATAGAATCTTGCTTTACATTGGTGTTAGAGTAGATATATTGATGATTTCTGACTTTATTTTGAAACTAACAAAATTACCAATCTCATTTTTTGATATAAAAATGAGTGGAGATATCATGCAACGTATAAGTGATCATCAGCGCATAAAGGAATTCCTTACAGGTACGAGTTTGACGATGCTGTTTTCATTAATTAATCTGCTGATTTTTAGTGGTGTTTTCCTGTATTACAATGTTATGGTCTTTTTGATTTTTACTGTATGTAGTATTTTGTATATAGGGTGGGTATGGCTTTTTATGAAAAAAAGAGCTACTATCGACAATCGGATGTTTTCTCTTAATTCTTTGAGTCAAAATAATGTCTTTGAAATAATATTTGGTATGCAAGACATGAAACTCAATGGATGCGAGAATGATAAACGATGGGATTGGGAGAAAACTCAGGTTAGTATTTACAAAGTGCTTTCTGATGGATTGAAACTATCGCAATATCAATTGTCTGGTGGCGTCATGTTGAACCAAGTGAAAAATATATGTGTTACCGCTTTTGTTGCGACGAGAGTTATTGATGGAACGATGACGTTGGGTATGATGCTCGCTTTACAGTTCTTGATGGGTATGCTGAATAGTCCATTGGAACAATTAGTTACTTTTGTGAAGAAGCTTCAAGATGCTAAATTAAGTATGGGACGTTTAAATGAAATATATAATTTAAAGGATGAATGTGAGGGGGAAAAAGTTGCAAAAATACCACATGATAGTATTAATGTTCATCATATATCTTTTAAGTATGATAAACTTGCAGAAGAAGCAGTTTTAAAAGATGTAGATTTTGAAATTAAAAAAGGCAAGTCAACAGCTATAGTTGGTCTTAGTGGAAGTGGGAAAACAACATTATTGAAGCTGTTATTAGGCTTTTATACACCTGATTCAGGTACAATAACTATAGGAGGTATTTCACTTCTAGACTATGATATTAGAGAATGGCGTAAGAAATGTGGAGTAGTAATGCAAGATGGATTTGTTTATTCCGACACGATTGCACGTAATATTGTTCCTTCTGGCGAAATAGATAAGAAACGTTTGATATTGGCAGCAAGAATGGCAAACGTCCTTTCTTTTGTAGAGACTATGCCATTAGGATTTCATACAAAAATCGGTGGTGAAGGAAAGGGATTGAGTTCGGGGCAAAAGCAACGGTTGTTGATAGCCAGAGCTATATATAAAAACCCTGACTATTTATTTCTAGATGAAGCTACAAATTCTCTGGATGCAAATAATGAAAGGGAAGTTATGGCTAATTTAAAATCCTTCTTGCAAGGACGTACTTCTGTAATTATTGCTCATCGTTTAAGTACGGTAAAAGACGCAGATCATATTGTGGTCATGAAAAGCGGACATGTGGTGGAGCAAGGGACACATCAAACTCTATTAGATAAAAAAGGTGTATATTATTCATTAATTAAAAATCAACTCGCAGTATGAAACATAATAAGATATTAAATGGACATAGCAAAGAACTGAACAATATGCTGAGGCAACCAATGGGACTTCTGGAGAGATGGGGATTTCTTTTCATATTTTTGCTGTCATTGTTGTTGCTTCTAGGTATTTTTACCATGCATGCCCAAACTGCCGTCACGACTCTTCGTGGATGTGTGAAAACAGATGCCAATTCGCCAGTTTCTGGAATTAATGTTTTTGTCAGCCAATTGAATCAGAGATATAAGATACTGGGAGCTAGTCTGACAGACAAAAATGGTATGTTTTCTGTATCTTTTCATACATCGGCAGATAGCGTCAGTTTGTTTTGCTCAGGCATGACGATAAATAAATATCAGGAAAACGTATCCAATAAAGATGCTTTCCATACGTTGTACGTGGAGGAAAAGACACAAAAACTAAAGGAAATAACTGTGAAGGCGCAGAAAATCTATATGGGTGGAGATACCATTAATTATAATGTTGCTTCTTTTCTTAACAAAAACGACCAATCTATAGCAGAGGTGTTGAAAAGAATGCCTGGTATTACCGTATTGAATACAGGTCAGATTGCCTATAAAGGATTGCCAATCAAAAACCTTTATATTGAGGGACTGGATTTGATGAAAGGTAGATATGGTATAGCTACCAATAATGTGGATCCCAATAGTATCTCTACGGTTCAGGTATTGGAAAACCATCAAGAGATTAAAGCTCTTAAAAAACTGCGCCCTGAAGAACGCGCTTCCATTAATTTGAAATTGAAAGAAGGTGTGAAGGGTGTCTTTAACTTGATAGGTGTTTTGGGAGCAGGAAATGGTGACGATGCTCTTTGGAAAGGAGAGTTGCTTGCTACATATTTTAAAAAGAACTCTCAATTGTTGGCGATGTATAAAGGAAATAATATCGGAGAAGATTTGGAGGCGGAACTACGCTCTTTTGACGGGGATGACTATGCTCGTACAATCAATCTGACTGGAATAGAAATGCCTTCTGCACCAGGTATAGCCAAGCGATATTATTATTTTAATCGTTCGAATAGCTTGACATTTAACAATATCTATCGCTTAGGGAAGGATGTAAATCTGGGAATAAATCTTGGAGGTTTGTCTGATAGGGATAGACGTAACAATCAGTCTTTCATTCATAACCTTTTGCCTGATGGCACTTATCATTCCATAGTAGAACGTATATCTGCTAAATTGCATAAGGAAATTGGATATGGGGATCTTGCGCTCGTGAAAAATTCTGATAAGCAATACGTCAAGGAATCTCTGACGTTTGATTATTCTTCGTTCGTGGGAACCAATCGAATCGAAAATGAAGGTAATATTCTGCAAAGTGGTAAGATTAAGGATTATCGTTTGCACAATGAACTTCATTTGACAAGTAAGTTTCATCAAGGACGAGGTGTTGATTTTGTGTCTAAGTTGAATATAGAAAAGCGACCTCAGAATCTCTTTGTTGATAGGAATCTGTTTCCGGATATTCTGACTTCGGATGACATGAATCAATGGGTGGAAAGTAAAAATGTAGAATCTAAGAATCTTCTGGGGATATTGTCTTCATTGGTGATAGGTAACTTGCAAATTAGCCCAACAGCTTTTTGTGATGTTCGTCATGATAACTTGGAGAGTACTTTGGAGGGATACAAGAACCGACTTGCCCTCACCGAAATGAAGGTGGGCTTGGGACTTGGAGCAGTTTATAAGATCAACAAGTTGAATTTAGATGTAGATATGCCATTGGGATATCGCTATCAGCAATTGAATGACCAAATGGATAAGACGAAGCTGCTTTATAGGTGTTTTAATTTTGAGCCTAGTATCGTAGCAACTTATTATCTTAATGCTTCTCATTCTTTCGCCTATCATGGTTCTTTATCTAATGAGTTGCCTACAATAGGAAACTTGTATGCTCAATATATATTGAATAATTATCGGCAGCTCTCGTGTTATGCCACTCCGTCTTTATATGAAGGTACATGGGTAAACCATAAGGTATCCTATCATTTTAAGAATATTTTTAAAATGTTTTTTGTGGATGTGGATCTGGCATGGAATAGCAATAAACCCAAGATACTTTATGGTAGTACTTATGATGGGGTAGTAGAAAAAGTGGAGAGCCAACCTACTGAGAGTATTGCAAAACGTCTGAATTTCAGACTGAATACCAGTAAGGGGTTTGATTGGAAAAAAACGAAAATAGCATTGATGTTAAATTATGCTCATGTGGATAGTCCTATCCTTCTGCAAGGAGAAGAACTTAACTATTCTAGCAATACATGGAGTGTAAAGATGAATGCAAGTGCAACAATTATGAATTGGTTGGTAGCAAGTCACGAGAGTTCTTATTATTGTGCAGGAAGTAAAATGAGTGGTAATATATCAATGGCTTCCTTGCGTTCTATGACGAATGATACATCTGTAGATTTCTTATTGCCTAGAGGCTTGTCGGTATCTACTACTTGTTCTCATTATTATAATAGTCTGAATGAAAAGAATAAATCTTTTGTTCTGTGTGGAGTGAGTGGTAGCTTTTCTTGTAAAAAATGGTTGTTTACTTTAGATTGTAGCAATATTTTTAACAAGAAGAACTATTCGCGCTCTAATACTTCGGCACTTACAGAAAGGATTTCAGAATATAGTATTCGCCAACGAAGTGTGCTGCTGACTGCGAGATATCGTATACTTTAAGGCTGGGAATGTTAGATTAATGTTATTTTTAGGTTATTTCTTCTAATTTGTTAGAGAATTCAGAGCTTTTTGTTTACCTTTGTGCCCGTAAACCATTGAAAAGAATGAATTATGTTGAAATTACTGTTAAGGTTATGGTGGCTGCAACAGCGCCGTAACTTCCGCAAGAGAGACGCCTTCGTGGCTTGCTACATCATCTTCCTGTATGTGGTGGTGGGCTTCAGCTTCTTCCAGGGCTTCACCGAGAGTGGAGGAGAACTGAAGGGAGAAGATATGCCGGCATTATTGGGTGCGGGCATCGTAATCGGTATGCTGATTCCTGACATCATCATGAAGATGGTGATGAAGCGGGATATTACGGCAATGGATGATTATGTGAAGTCGCGCCCTGTGCCTGAGAAAATCTGGAACAAGTTCCTGCTCACTACCAATCTCGTGAGCTTCTGGAACTATGTGCTTCCGGTGCTTACGCTTCCGGTGTTCATCTATCTCCTGTCGGCAAGTGAGGCTGTAGCCAGCTTTTTCCTGTTCCTGGAGTTCTCTTTCATCAACGGCATCTACATCACCTGTTACCGCAAGGCTACGGAGTGGATTCTGAAATGGCCTTTGATATTGGGATGGATGGGAATGTTTGCCGTGCTGATAGGATATATGTTTGTGGCTTCCTTCTTCCCGGTATATATGGGATGGATAGGTCTCTTCTTCCTTGCAGGTGCGGTATTCACCGGACTTACCGCCTATCTCTATCACGAAAAGATTTATAACGAGCAGAAACAGAAGGTTTCCAAGTTCCGTGGATTCAGCCATGTCAACCTCTTCAGTCTGCAATATATCGGCACATTGAGAGCAAAGCGTGTCCGTACGATGGTGATTATGATTACCGCCATCTTCCTTTTCGATGCCTATCTCTTCGCCCTGATGCCTTTAGAGCCGGGACAGGAAATGGGGGACAAGGTGGCTATGACTACCCTCTATGTGGCGGGTGCCATCCTGCTGCCATCGGTGGTATTGTCGCAATGGACCTTTGGTATTGAGGCAAACTTCTTCCATGGTTTGATGACCAAGCCGGTAAAGGTGAAGCAGATGCTGCAGAATTGCTTCTATTATTATATGGTAGTGAGTGCTGTCGCCTTGTTGCTCACCCTTCCGTTCCTTTTCCTGCAGGCAGGAATCGGAATCCAGGTGCTCATCGGCGGTTTCTGTCTGGCAGTATTCATCAATCTCTTCAATCTGCCTACGGCACTCTTCTCTTCCCGTCTGGAGATATTCCAGACTTCTATGTTCAGCATGCAGGGAGCGAATCTGAAGATTAATCTTTATGCCATCGCCTTCCTCTTCCCGCTGGCAGGTGTCTGTGCCATCTATCATTTCTTCGGTGAGACGGCATGGTTTATCACCTGCGTAGCGCTGGCAGTCATCAGCATCGCCATCCATAAATGGTTCATCGCCAAGATTGCTGCCATCTTCGAGAAGAACAAGTACAAGCGCATGGAGAAGTTCATGAGTTAAGTGAAGAGTGAAGAACGAAGAGTGAAGAAACAACGTTCGGCGGCCGAAGGGAA
>ERZ1027188.15-NODE-15-length-90269-cov-17.444565_pt1 | contig 90269 bp, 78 predicted proteins | sample MGYA00519273_ERZ1027188 | MGnify/ENA primary metagenome ERZ1027188 (study PRJEB26926, sample SAMN06164623) | human gut metagenome | biome: ENVO:00009003; feature: ENVO:2100002; material: ENVO:00002003 | host: Homo sapiens | place: USA | collected 2012 ... | reverse complement strand
AAATCGGGGCGATTTTTTCCTAACGGAGGCACTTTTGGAATTTTGAGTTACGAATTTTGAGTCCGGAGTTGGGATTTTTGAGGTCGGGAAAACGGTAAAAATGAGTAACGGGACCAATATTTAACATTCGTTCACTCGATAGAATTGCTTTCCCCAAGGGGTGATTTTTGGTAAATAAAATTGACAATTTTCATTTTATAATTCCCCATAAGGGGGAAATAAAATGCTTACAAAAGAAGCGCCTCGACAATGATGCCGAGACGCTTCTTCTTTTTATAATATGAACATAAGTAAGTCACCAAAACTAAACGAGACTATCTATGATTAATTTTAGTGACTTACTTAAGAGGACTTAAGTTCACCTATTGCAACTTACCCTGGTCGCCAAGATAGCTGTCCTTGAATCCGAGGAAATATAGAACGCCGTCGAGACCGATTGTATTGATGCTCTGCCGGGCGTTGGCAACTACACGGGGCTTGGCATGGAATGCAATGCCGAGACCGGCCTCGCTGAGCATCGGCAGGTCGTTTGCGCCATCACCAACGGCTATTGTCTGCGCAAGGTTCACTTTCTCCACCTGCGCTATGAGCTTCAACAGCTCCGCCTTGCGGTGTCCGTCAACAATTTCTCCAACATAACGACCGGTCAGTTTACCGTCTTCGCCCACCTCCAACTCGTTGGCATAGACATAGTCTATACCGTAACGGCGTTGCAAATACTCACCGAAATAGGTGAATCCACCACTGAGGATGGCGATTTTATAACCGCAACGCTTCAGGATTGACATCAATCTATCGGCACCTTCGGTTATCGGAAGGTTCTCGGCAATCTCCTGCATCACGCTCACATCAAGTCCTTTGAGCAACGCCACACGCTCGGTGAAGCTCTCCTTGAAATCTATCTCGCCACGCATGGCACGCTCGGTAATCTCCTTTACCTTGTCGCCCACGCCGGCACGCTCAGCCAGTTCGTCGATGCACTCGGTCTGTATGAGCGTAGAGTCCATATCGAAACAAATCAACCGGCGCATACGACGGTACATATCATCGCACTGGAGCGAGAAGTCAATCTCCATTTCGGTAGAAAGCTGCATCAGTTCCGCCTGCATCTGCTGGCGGTCTTTAGGTGTTCCACGCAGCGAGAACTCTATGCACGCACGCACATTCTTGCACGGATTCTTCACGCTCATGCGTCCCGTGAGCCTAAGGATAGAGTCGATATTGAGTCCCTGATTTGCTATAACCTTCGTGGCTGCCTCTATCTGTTTTGCCTCCAACCTGCGCCCGATAAGCGTAAGGATGAACCTGTTCTTTCCCTGAAGGCTCACCCAATCTTCATATTCATCGAGCGTGATGGGCGCAAAACCTATGTTTACGTTCAACTCCGTAGCCTTGAACAACAGTTCTTTCATCACCTGACCGGCATTCAGTTCACCGATGCGGATTAGAATGCCCAACGACAGGGTGCTGTGGATGTCGGCCTGACCGATGTCGAGTATCTGCGCATCGTATTTCGCCAGCAGTTCCATAACCGAAGCGGTGAGTCCCGGACGGTCTTGTCCTGTAATCCGGATTAATATCTGTTCCTTATTGGTTTCTTTTTGTTCCATGATTATTTTCTTTCCAAAATCTATCCGTAATCATATATATATGACACAAAAGTATCAAAAATGTATTTATCTTGCAAATCTTTCCATTACTATTTCCCTCAAATCAGCCAAAGAAGCGCATCACCGACTCCATAAACGGAGTTATTTCACGAGGAAAGACACTGCCGTAGCGGTCTATTGACGCCATTCCGTAGGCTATATAAAGCCGCCGCTTGGCTCTTGACATGGCCACATAGAACTTGCGCGCGTCTTCTTCGTCCTGCTTTTTGGTCTTATTATAGAAGTTGGGATAGCGTCCGGCCACAGCGTCGAAGACGATAATATTGTCAAATTCCAGCCCTTTGGCCTTATGAACGGTTGTTACATACACCTTTTCGCGTATGCTGCGACTGTTGCAGAAGTCGGCTTCTTTCATCGTGTTCACATCCATTACATATCTGTCGATATTTTCCTTGAGCGACAAATGCATATCTGCCTCATCCATAAGGTCTTGCTCTATGTATGAGGTAACGTAACTAAGTTTACCTATCCGTTCTATAAATCCGCCATCGCACAAGTATTCATGTGCTTGCTTTATGGCGCTGACAATGGCAGGACAGCCCTCACCAACCCGATTATACAACTGATTAACAGTACGGATATAAAGTTCTTTGTAGTTGGCACGCAACTTATTTATCAACGGCCGGACCTTCGGATGCGCCATGAACTCTCGCTGTTTGTGTGTTTGTTGCGATGCCTTAATATGGCACAGGGCCGTGAGACTCACCGTAGCAGCAACGTCATCGATGGCCTGATGCGAGTTGACGCCCTCAAGATTGAATGCTTTCAAGAGAAATTCCAGTTTATAGGAGTTCAATCCCGGCTCTAAAAGACGCATCAGACGCAGCGAGTCGAACACCCCGTCAGCCTGCTTGGATTGCCATTCCGACACATCAACCGCTCCACCGCAACGACGCTTTATATTGTTCTCCACGATGCGATAGTCGTAATCAACATTATGTCCAAGTAGCGGACGCGTTCCGACATAATCAAGGAAACGCCGCATTGCCTCATCGGCAGTCAGCAAGTCGCCGGTCACAGCGCGCTCATCGTAGATGCTCCGCAACGGATTTATCTTCGTTCCGAGCATCAGCGGTATGTCCTTATCGGTACGGATATATAGGTCGAGCGGTTCTCCGACGGCCTTTCCATCTTTTATCCGCATGGCGGAAATCTCGATAACATCATCCGCAAAGACATCAAGTCCTGTGGTTTCAGTATCGAAAACGACCATCTCACCACTCTCGTAAGCCGCTGCAAATTCAGCCGTATAGGTGGTATCGTCATACAAAAGGAAATCTACAGGAGATATAGACAGTTGCCTGAGCTTGCGCATAAACCGCCGTGCAAGCGGATTGCTCGCAAAGACATTCATTCCACGCAGCACTCTTGCCCAGCAAATGAAATTGTTCGGATTGGCAACCACATTCAGATGGGCGTTTATGAGTTTCATTTCGGGAGTATCGAAAAGGTCTCGTCCCGACACTTTGAAGTGCTTTAGTTCGGCATTCTCCATCGCCTCGCTTATCTTGTCGGCATCAGCGTTTGAACTGACTATCACGGCTGTGGTCTCATCCGGATAAGTCTCGTGCAGCGATTGTGCTTCTTTCACCACGTCAGTAACCTCGGCTTCGTTAGTAGAGCTATACAGAATGCGCAGGCGGCCGGGTTCTGCCACATCCTTATTGTCGGTCTTTGGCAGCAGAGCACTATCTATATGCAGTTGCTTCTCGGCATATTCGTTGAACACTTCGAGCAGATAGCCGGGCGAACGGTGGTTTTTCATCAGATGATGCACATTGTTTCCCGCGCGCTGTTTCAGTTCCGCCAAAGTCTCGGTCTTGGCTCCCATAAACGAGAATATGGCCTGTTGCTCATCGCCGAGATACATCACCGTGGCATCATCCTTTGCGGTGAGCAGGTCGATGATAGCCAGTTGCATTGCGTTCAGGTCCTGCACCTCGTCCACCTGCACCCACTTGTATTTCCTGCACGTGTCGTCCTGTCTGTAACAGTCGTATGTCATGAGCAGCAAATCCTCGAAATCAACCATGTGATTATCCTCCTTATACTGCTCATACATTGCCGCGTAATACATCTTGCGCAATGTCCGGCGCACCGGCTCGGCCTCTTTCCACGGCAGTGAGTCGGCATCGTCCATGAACGAGAGGGCATTTTCGTATATGCTTATCAGCCTTTCCTCGGTCGGCTCATAGCCCTGAATCCGGCAGATACTGGCTATTGCCGCGCGGTCGTCATCGGTATAACATTCCGGATGAAGATAGAGGTTGCGATCGTGCTTGTTGCGTAACTGATACATGAAATGCGACAGGAAGATGATGTTCTGATACTCTCGGTTGCGCCCGTAGTCTCTCATCACCGACTCCTCGGCCTCGTTCCGATAATCGGCTATGATGCTCACGGCCTCCTCATCGTCAATTATAGACGTGTCGGCCGGTACTTTACTTTCCTCAAACAGAAATTTCGAGCAGAAATGATGCACATTGCCCACCTGCAGGTCGGCTGCTTCATCATTGCCGATATAGGCATCTATGCGGTTTATCATCTCCCTTGCCGCACGGTTGGTGAACGTCAGGCAGAGCATATCGGCATAGTCAGTGCCTTGCTCACGTGCCCGCCGAATGCGTTCCACCAGTATATGCGTCTTTCCGCATCCCGGAGGAGCAAGCACGAGATGGTAGCCGCCTGTTGCCTCTACCACTTTCCTCTGACTTTCATCGAGTTTATATTCTTTGGCTACAATATCTTTCATATTATATACCTTACTTATTGTTCAACATTCTTTATCCTTACAAAGATAGGTTATTTCCCAAACATTCACAATTATTGTACCATTCTTTTTACATTGTCTTTTGCAATAGAGCCTTTATAGAGCCTTAATCGGATTGCAATGACAGCCTAAAAACAATTCCATTATTTTGCCAATATAATTAATTTGCTTAACTTTGCAAACAGAAATAAAAGCGGTGAAGCGAAGAAACATATATGATACACATTATTATATATATGTGAGCTGACACCGGAAAAGAAGCGCAATAGGTTCACTAACGGCGTGATTAAAAAGGGAATCAGGTGAAAGTCCTGAACAGTCCCGCTGCTGTAAGCCGCCATTTGCGAGGCGAACACGATGCCACTGGAACTCTGTTTCCGGGAAGGCTGTTCGCTGCCGGGCGGACAAGTCAGAAGACCTGCCATTGCGAATATCACCAACCGTCTCCGAGGAGAGACTTGAGGAAAAACGATTATGACAAGAACAAAAAGACGAAAAGGGCACATCGCAACGGCTCTTCTCGGCCTGATGACAGTCGGATGCCTGTCGGCTAAAGCTCAATCGCGCCCCGACAGCGTGCAACACATCGACGAGGTGATTGTTACCGGCAAGGAAACAGACCGCAGCATAGTATCGACTGTACCGACACAGCAGATGGATAAGAGGCTGATGGAGAGGCTCGGACTGACGGAACTGGCCGATGCGGTGAAAAAACTCATAGGTGCGAGCGTCAAAGATTATGGTGGCATCGGCGGCATGAAGACCGTCTCTGTACGTAACCTCGGAGCCAACCACACGGCGGTAAGCTACGACGGCGTAACTATCAGCAACACGCAGGCGGGACAGATAGACATCGGCCGCTACTCGCTGAATGGTGCCGAGAACGTATCGCTCGCCATCGGACAGGCCGATGACATCATGCAGTCGGCACGCCACTACTCAGCCGCCGGTATATTGGAGGTAACAACGGAACGGCCACACTTTGAGAACGGAAGCACAAGTATGCTGATTAACGTAGGCTGTGGGTCCTTCGGACTCGTCTCTCCCACCCTGCGCCTGTGGCAAAAGATTGGTTCTCACACGGCAATATCAGCCGACGCGAACTATATGAGAGCTGACGGAGCATATCCATTCACACTCGTAAACGGCAGGGAACGGACGCGCGAGAAACGCTACAACAGCGACATCGCATCGTGGAAAGGCGAAGTGAACCTGTATCATACGTTCCAGGACAGCAGCGAGATTAGCACAAAGGCGTATTATTACTATTCGGAACGCGGCCTGCCAGGCGTGGTTATCCTTTATAATCCTAACACCAACGAACGTCTGTGGGACGAGAATTTCTTCGCGCAGACGGTCTATCGCAAGCGCATCAGCGACAGATGGCGGCTGCACGCCCGACTAAAATACAACCATTCGTGGAACAGATACGAAGACACGAACTCTAAATATCAGAACGGAAAACAAACGGACATAACACGGCAGAACGAGTATTACGCCTCGGCGACAATAGGATGGAATCCTCTGCGCAACGTAGAGGTAGCTCTTGCGGAGGACTTGGCATACAATAATCTGCGAAGCAACATCGCATCACAGCCAAATCCGGAGCGTTACACATCGCTGACGGCACTCTCTGCACAATACCGCAACGACAGGATAACCATCAACGGCAATATCACAGGCACATATATGAGCGAGCAGGCCAATTTGGGAAAGTCTGCGGCGGAGCGTAAAAGACTGTCGCCTGTGGTGTCGGTGTCCTACCGTCTGCTGCGCAACGAGAGTCTGTTTCTAAGAGCGATGATGAAGAATACATTCCGCGTGCCGACATTCACGGATATGTATTACCAGCACATCGGCAATACCAACCTCGTGCCGGAGAAGGCAACGGAATGGAATATCGGCATGACATGGAGTGGCAGACTGCCCGGAGACATCGGCATAAGACTTACGGCAGACGCATATTACAACAAGGTGAAGGATAAGATTGTGGCGTTCCCGACCACATACGTATGGAAAATGACAAACCTCGGAAAGGTGGACATCAAGGGAATAGACGCATCTATCGCCATGCAAATACCTATCACAAAGAGCATCAGCGCGGAGATTGCGGCGGCATATACTTTGCAAAACGCTACCGACAAGACCGACCCGGAGACGGTTAGCTATGGCACGCAGATACCATACACGCCCCGCCACAGCGGTAACGGGTCGCTGACCGTGAACACTCCATGGGTGAACATCGGTTACAGCCTAATCGCTTGCGGCGAGAGATGGAGCATGATACAGCACAAGGAGGAATATCGGTTGAGTTCATATTACGAACATGGCATTACGCTGACGCATGAATTCAAATTCAAAGGCGGCTCGCTGCTGCTGTCGGGAAGCATAAAAAACCTTACAGACAAGCAGTATGAGATAATTCAATACTATCCAATGCCGGGACGGAACTTCTACGTTTCGGGAACGCTTAAGATATAACAGCCCCCTCCAACTCCCCAAGGGGGAGAGAAGGGAATGGAGAAATGTCTGGTGAATGAAGAACGAAGAGTGAAGAGTGAAGAATCCAATACCTCATAAAGACGAAAAGGTAGCAACTTGCCAACTTGTCTACTCGTCGACTAACAAGGCATTTGTCTGAACTCCAGAACTCCTGTCTACAGTCTCCTCAATACGAATTTAACACTTAATAAAATAAAGATTATGAGATTAAGAAGTTTATTTATGACTGCGCTTTGCGCACTTGCCGTCATCGGAGGATTCACCTCATGTAGCGATGACGATGATTATGACGACTCATGGAAAGAAGGGTCGAAGGTTGAATTGCCCCAATACCGTGCGTTTATCCTTTGCGAAGGCACTATGGGCAAGAACAATTCCCATTTGTTTTTCGTAGACCCGACAACCGACAAGCCGATGGCGGGCGACATATATGAGCTTCAGAACGGCAAGAAACTTGGCGACACGGCCAACGATATGATTGCGGAGGACGGTTATATATATATCGTTATGAACGTATCGAAGCGACTTGTAAAGCTCAACGGCTCGGGCGTGGAACTCGCAAGCTACTCTTTTGATGACGAATTGGGCGAGCCGCGCAAAGTCGTCGAAGAGGACGGCAAGCTCTATGTAACCACTTATGGTGGCTATGTGGCCCGTTTCGACGCACAAACATTAGCATACGAGGCCAAAGTTATGGTGGATGCAAACCCTGAGGAGATTATAGAACACGATGGTTATCTGTATTGTGTCAACTCCGGTCTTGGCTCAGGCAATACCATTTCTGCAATCAACATCAGTACATTCACCTCATCCGAATCTTATAAGACACTCGACAACCCCTACTCTATATTTGAGGAAGACGACCGAATCTACGTTGTCGCTCACGGATTCTACGACCCGATAACATGGGAACACACGGAAGCTGTGGGCATATTCAACCCGCACACCCATGTTACGACACTCCTCGAAGGACAGCATCCTACCAATGTGATTGCCGTGGACAACACTCTCTATATGACAACATCAACAAGCCCGGACTGGGTCAGCTACACCACGACATTCTCAAAATGTAATGTTCTCACAGGCGAAACAAGTGAATGGACTCTCACCAACGCGCCAGCAGAGTTGACATCAGGCAATGTCTATATGCTTGAACGCAACCCATACGATGGCAGTTTTTATATCGCAACGAGCGATTACGCCACCGACTCGCCTGTATATCACTTTGACCGCAACGGCAAATACATCGGCAAGTTCTCTGCCGGAGGCATCTGTCCGAACTCAATGCTGTTCATAAGATAATCTCCTCGGGGTGAGAAGGAGACTGGAGACAGGAGTTCTGGAGTTCAGACAATAGTCTTGAGGAGACTGGAGACAGGAGTCCTGGAGTTCAGACATATGCATAAAAGAAAGAAAAGCACATTATAACTATAAAGAGAAACGGGCATTCCGCAATTCGCAGAATGCCCGTTTTCGTTATCCTTCATCTATTTCAACTTATCATATTCCTCATCTATGTGTAAAGAAGAAGAAAAAATAAAAAAAAGATAGAAGGAGTTAAAAATAGATATAAGACGAATGTAATACAACAGAACATACGTCCTTTATCTTCCTTTAACTCCTCCCATCTCGTGTTTACGCCTTTATTTAATACTCTCCAGCTTAGAAAACAAATGTACGCAGAAGCCAGTAAGAGATGATTCCGGCAACGTAACCGACAAAGGCAATCCACGTAATCTTCTTCATATACCAACCGAAGGTAATCTTCTCCAATCCCATAACAACGACACCGGCAGCGCTTCCGATGATGAGCATGGAACCGCCTACACCTGCGCAATAGGCCAAAAGCTGCCAGAACACACCATCGACCGCCATATCGCCCGCTGCCTGAACCGGATACATACCCATACATCCGGCTACGAGCGGAACATTGTCGACAATGCTCGACAGTACTCCGATGATACCGGTAACGAGATAGTGGTTGCCATTGAACCATATATTGAGTCCTTCGCCAAGCTGCGCGAGCACTCCGATAGTCTGTAGGCAACTCACTGCCATGAGAATACCGAGGAAGAAGAGGATTGTTGACATATCAATGCGTGTGAGCATACGGCTTACACGCTTCTGCATTCCATCGCTGTCGTCGTGTTCCAAGTGTCTGTACATGGTCTCTGTAACTGTCCACAACACACCGAGAACCAAGAGTATGCCTACGAACGGAGGCAGGTGGGTGATGGTCTTGAATATCGGAACGAAGATAAGTCCGCCCACACCAAGATAGAAGATGGTCTTGCGCTGCGTGTTGGTAAGATACTCCTCAGAACCAATTTCTACGTTCTTGCTCGCCGGAATCACGAGGTCGCCCTTCAAAGAAAGCGACAGGACATAGGCTGGAATAACCATAGAAACCAACGAAGGGATAAATATCTCCGTAATAACACCGACAGCCGTGATTACACCCTTATTCCAGAGCATGATGGTGGTAACGTCACCGATGGGCGAGAACGCGCCACCCGAGTTGGCCGCGATAATCACAAGCGATGCGTAGATGATGCGGTCTTTCTTCTCCTTGACGAGCTTACGCAGAATCATAATCATCACAATGGATGTCGTAAGGTTGTCGAGGATGGCCGAGAGTATGAACGTCATGAAGGCGATACGCCACAGCAGAGAGCGTTTGCTCTTGGTCTTCAGCGTGTCCTTGACAAAGTTGAAACCGCCGTTTTGGTCCACCAGCTCAACGATGGTCATAGCACCCATAAGGAAGAACAGCGTTGTTCCGGTCTCGCCGAGATGCTCCTCGATTATTTTACTTACTGCGCCGGCCATCTGTTCATGTTCCACTCCTGCGAGACTTGCCACAAGTCCGGCGGGATCAATCATGAAGAGAGTCCAGCAAACAACAAACATCAGCAGGGCTATTGCAGCCTTGTTGATTTTAGTCACACTCTCGATAGCTATGAAGAAATAGCCGATGACGAAAGCGATGACAATAGCAATTGTTAACGTTGACATTGTTTTTATTAAGTATTAAAATTTTATTTATTGTCAGCAGTAATATGGTTGCAACGATAATGCAAACCAAACGCAATATAGTTTGCCCTCAATCGCTGAGGCTCAACTTATCGCCTGCAAAGTTAACAAACTTTTATGAAACGACGCACCATAGCCCAAAGTATTTCCTGTAAACGTTTACGAGAGAGCTTACCAAGTGGCAACATTAACGCCTCAATATGCAATCGTCCCCCCATAAGTGTGAGTACAGAATAATACAGAGCCTCTGTACTTTTTGTACATAGCCTTTGTAGTTTTTGTACAAGGCTCTTGTAGCAACTGTACAAAGCCCATGTACAAACAGTACAAAGGCCATGTACTATTTTGTATGTGAACCAACAGTAGGACAATGTCATGTATTCTTTAATCAAAAAAGGACAAAAAAGAGAATGTAATCTGAAACGTTTGTGCGTTTTTTATCCTATCTTTGCAGAAGATAGGCGGCACCTCAGCAATTCAGAACAAGTTCTATTGCATTCGGTTTGCACTATCTTTGCAGAAGATAGGCGGCACCTCAGCAATTCAGAACAAGTTCTATTGCGTTCGGTTTGCACTATCTTTGCAAAGAATAAATACAATAAAAAGGAATCATGACAAACGATAATATATTGAGGATGAGGAAACTCATCGACCTGCTTAACCGTGCTTCGGACGCTTACTACAACGGCCGGGGGGAGGCAATGACCGACTATGAATGGGACGCGAAGTTCGATGAACTGAAGCATCTGGAAGAGATTACGGGTACTACCCTGCCCGACAGTCCGACAACGAAAGTGTCAGAGGACAACATCAGCGGCGGAAAGGAGGCACACGAATATTCGGCTCTGTCGCTCGCAAAGACCAAGCAGCCGGCCGAACTGGTGAAATGGGCAGAGGGGAAACCTATTTGGATTTCGTGGAAACTCGACGGAATGACACTCGTGGTAACATACGATGAGGGAAAACTGACGAAGATTGTAACGCGCGGAAACGGCCATATAGGTACGAACGTTACACATATCGCGACGGCAATAAACGGAGTTCCACAAACGATAAAGACGAAAAGCCACACCGTGATACGCGGCGAGGCGGTCATTTCATACGAGGATTTCAGCCGCTTCTGCATGGAGTCTGACGAGGAATATGCCAATCCGCGCAACCTCACATCAGGCTCAATGACGCTGAAAGACACGGAGGAGATAAAGCAGAGGCACATCAGGTGGATTCCGTTCACGCTCGTACACACGGACGACGACACTGTGGGCGACTCTTGGGGCGAGCGCATGGAATGGCTCGAGGCTATGGGCATGAATGTCGTGGAACACGAGAGGATTGACACACCCGACCTCGGCAACATCACAGCCGTGATAGACCGATGGACGGAAATGGTAACAAACAGGCAGAATCCCTACCCCGTCGACGGTCTCGTAATAACCTACGATGACACGGCATACGCCGAGACCGGTTCTGTAACAGGGCATCACGCTACGAAAGCGGGCTATGCCTTCAAGTGGCAGGACGAGACGGCGCAGACGGTCTTAGAGGACATCGAATGGTCGTGTGCGGCATCGAAGATTTCGCCGGTGGCTATCTTCCGCCCCGTGGAACTTGAGGGAACGACCGTGAAGCGGGCTTCGCTGTGCAACATCAGCGAGTGCAAGCGACTCGGGATAGGCGGTCCGGGTACAGAGATTTCGGTCATCAAGGCCAACAAGATTATCCCGAAAGTGATTGAGGTAACGAAAACGGCAGGCGAGTTCACGATTCCTGAGCATTGTCCTGTATGCGGCAGTACGACAAGGATAGAGGAAAGCGAGATTAGCGGTACGCAGACGCTGCATTGCACCAACCCTTTGTGCCCGGCAAAGCAGCTTAAGAAGTTTGCACGGTTCGTATCAAAAGAGGGCATGAACATCGACGGCATATCGGAACAGACTATCTCCAAGTTCATCAACTTGGGATGGATAACCGACTATTCCAGCATCTACGACCTGCGCGACCATATACTTGAGATTTCGGTATTGGAGGGATTCGGTCAGAAATCGGCAAGCAACATCGTGCGGTCGGTGGAGAAGTCGAGGAACGTCGAGGCTCAGAAACTGCTCTATGCGCTCAACATTCCGCTCTGCGGTGCCGATGTGTGCAAGCGTCTGTTAGCCGAATATCCATTAAAAGAGCTTATCGCACTGGCAGCCTCGACGGAGACTGACGATTATTTCGCCCACATTGCGGGCATCGGACCGGAGAAGTCGGCCTCGTTCATCAACTGGTTTAAGGATGCGCGCAACATGGATTCCGTCGCCCGACTGCTCGAAATGGTAAACGTCAGTCAGGCGGAGCAGCGGCCGAAGGGCAGCAAATGTAATGGCATGACGTTTGTCGTAACGGGTGATGTGCACCAGTACAAGAACCGCAACGAGCTGAAAGCCTACATCGAATCGCAGGGCGGCAAGGTTACGGGAAGCATCAGCAAGTTGACGACATACCTTATTAATAATGACATCACATCCACTTCGGGAAAGAACAAGAAAGCTCTGGAGCTTGGAATAGAGATTATCACGGAGGACGATTTCATCAGTCGATTCGGACAATAGTAAAAGAAAATGGCGAAGACGCGCGTCTTCGCCATTATTGTTTACTGAGAATAAATGCGTTATAGTTATCAGAAAGTCCACTTCGCTCCAACGGTCGGGATTGCATAGAACTTATTGTTCTGTCCCTTATCGTTGTAGACGAAGTTATTACTTATCTCCACTTCCGAGCCGAGACTGAGATTTATGCCTTCCCATCCTTTCAAAGTATTCAGGTTGAACCAAAACTGCGGCTCGCTCTGTACTATCCATTTGCCATTTACAGAAGGGTCATACCACAGGTCGCAATAGCCGGAAAAGGTGCAAAGTCCTTTGGCAAAGGTTGTGCTCCACACCTCGGTGAGCTGCACGCTGCTATAAGGATGAGCCTCATAGTGGCGATTCTTGAAGTTGTACTTATACAACAACTGCACGGAGAAGGTCTTTGAGAAATCACTGTTGGCCCAGTTCCATGCTCCACCAAGAAGTACTGCGTGCTGGAAACGGGTGGCTTGCCAAGTCTCTTCGTCGGACGACAATCCGCCGTTATACTCAATGTGCGCTGCCCATTGCTTGTTCTTAGACACGTTGAACTCACGGGCTATCTCCCAATACGCACCGGCCACGCCGTCGCGCTGATAGTCGAGGTCGGTAAACAGGAATGTGCTTCCCCACTTGTCGGCTTTGAAATACTCCACCGTGGTAGTTACCGACGGACGCGAATCGAGGTTGTCATACAGATGACCGAAGTCATAATGAAGCTGAACGTTTTGTGCGGAAACACTCAAAAAAGCTGCCATAACGATGGCGAGGGAAAAAGTTTTTTTCATAAAAAAGTAAAATTAAAATCATTAAACGGGAGCAAAGGTAATGCAATATGGCGAGACGACAAAAGGATTTTCACTTTTTTTAAGTAGCTAAAGAGGCCGACATTACTTTTATTTTGTACTTTTGCGGCACTTATGAGAATAGACATTATTACCGTTTTACCGGATATGCTTGAGGGCTTCGTGAACGAGTCGATACTCGCACGGGCTCAGAAAAAGGGATTGGCAGAAATTCATCTGCACAACCTGCGCGACTATTCACGCGACAAATGGAAGCGCGTGGACGATTATCCATACGGCGGATTTGCCGGAATGGTTATGCAATGCGAGCCTATCGACCGCTGTATATCGGCTCTGAAAGCCGAAAGAGACTATGACGAGGTGATATTCACATCGCCCGATGGCGAGCAGTTCAACCAGCACGTGGCCAACGACCTGTCGCTAAAGGAAAACATAATCATCCTTTGCGGGCATTATAAGGGTATTGACCAGCGCATCCGCGACCACCTTATCACTCGAGAGATTTCCATCGGCGACTATGTGCTCACGGGTGGAGAGCTTGCCGCTGCTGTAATGGCCGATGCCATTGTACGCGTGGTTCCGGGCGTTATCGGTGACGAACAGAGTGCACTGTCGGATTGTTTTCAGGACGATATGCTTGCCGCGCCAATCTATACGCGCCCGGCAGAGTACAAAGGATGGCGCGTGCCCGACATTCTGTTGAGCGGACATGAGGCTAAAATAAAAGAATGGGAAATGGATCAAGCGATGGAACGCACAAAGCGGTTGCGTCCTGACCTGCTGAAATAAAATAAGTGCCGACCTTACTCATCATGTAAAGTCGGCACTTTTTATAATCTGAAATTACAGCGAACCTTTCCGTATAAAGGCCGCGATATCGTCTAAGACATAATCAGGAATATGCTTTTCCTCATTATATTCGGCCGGAGTAGAAGCCCCCTCGCCTTCCGTAAACAGATGGTTCAGCCTGGGATATTGCTTCATCGAAACATTACTGCGCGCTCCAATGGCTTTCTGCCAAAGCGAATAGTCGGTTGAAGTAACCTGATAATCGCGCTCGCCCTGCAAAAACAGCATCGGAATATTCAATGTCTTGGCAACGTCGACAGAGAAGTATGTGTTGTCCATTGCGATATAATCCGGGGGCAAAGTACCCATCACGGCATCCACCTGCACACGCGCACTGTCCTGCGAAATGTTGGAAATGTAGGCAACTTGCTCTATAAGCAACTCGCGCATCTTACGCGCCGGAGCCGCCATTGTTATTATTCCGGCGACATTCTTTCCGGCCCTCCCGGCTATTCTCGGCGCAAGCATCGCACCAAGACTATGACCTATTATATATATACTGTCAGGACAAACATCAGCCATAGTCCTCGCGAGCGCAACAGCCGACAGAGCATCGTCTACGGTCTCTGTGTCATAATCCGACGTCTTTCCCGCAGGAACATAATTGCTCTTATGCACAAGCGTGCGCTTGTCATAGCGTATCACAGCTATGCCACGCTTGCTCAGCCCCTCGGCAAGGTCGAGGAAAGGCTTATGTCCGCCCACCGTCTCGTTCATATTTGCCGGTCCTGAACCGTGAACAAGTATTACGCAGGGATGTTTTTCTTTCCCGTTTGCAGGCAGAGTGAGCAATCCGGGCATTCGCAAGCCGTCAGTCTCGATTGTGATTTCACGCTCGTTGGCCTGCATCTGCGTCTTGTCTATAACCTTCGGAGCACCAAATGCGAGTCCGGCAAGCTCGTTTTTCGCATCAAAAGATACAATCAGCGGTATGGAATAATGCTCGAAAACAAGGTCGCGCGTATATACTTGCATGGATTGCATATTGGGAACAGATGTCCATCCCTGCACCTCACGGAACTTGCCGAGCTGCGCCTCAAGCGCCGGAACAATGCCATTGAACATCTCAGCTTTAGCCGCAACCTTGAATTGGGCGTTCCCTAAGGCTATGATGCTGTCGCCCTGCCCCTCTACGAGCATATTATACACACGCTCCGGCTGCGCATACAGCCTTCCCATAATGTCCTTAACACGCTGCGCAGAGACCGCGGCGAAAGCACCGAGGAGCAGTACAACAGACAATATCAGTCGTTTCCTTCTCATTAGTTCCAGCTTTTTATCTCCAGATACTCGCCATTATCATTTCCCCAAACCAGTTCATATCCGTACATCGTGCGATGGAAAGTCTTGAAATCCGGTATGGTCTTGCCCATGACAGCCAGGCTCGGAGGCATCAGTTTGCCGTCTTCGTCGTGCGGAACGTTGTCGTAGCCGTATGCTATCGCCTCTCCGTTCACAGACTTGATGCGTCCCTTGTCATCGAATAACACATCCGCATACACGGTCTTCTCACCCGTAACCAAATCTTTCTGATATACTATAATATGGTCGTCAGACTCTTTTTTATAATAATAGGAACAAATCTTATGCTCCGAATCCTCCGAGTCGTAGCCATCGGAAACAGTGCAGTCCGAAACCACTAATGCCCCGTTTACAAGAGTATAGATCGAATTTTCGCACTCATCCGTGTACCCATAACTTGACAGTAGACCATCCTGGTCGAAACAATAGTTTATGTTCCACTCGGATTCCGCATGATAATTCACCGACCGGGTATCCACATCGTAGCCCGCCAACGCCAAGTCGCTGCCGCCAGTGCCAGCCTTCTCCATCATCTTCTTATATACATAAGAGAATGTGTCGTTGCCCTTCATGTCCATATACCCCCAAACCGCACGGGATTTCATACCCGGTAACGCATCTACGATAAAACCGACAAGAGCCACACCGTTAGAGAAAGTCCCTAAAATATGATATTTAGGTTTTACCACCTCATTGCCATAAACATCTTTTACCCCAAGTAGGCGCAATTCACCATCACCGGCAGAAGAACGGATATAAGCCGTTGACTCATCCCGATAAAGCGTATCCGCTACACTCAGATGATTAAAAGCCTTTTCCCATTCATCATTGCGTTCGCTCTGCAGAATGTTTCCCGACTTGTCTATCGCCACAGTTTCGCTGTTCATTGTCTCACGGGTTGTGCGCAAATCACCACATACGCCATTGATAAAAGCAGGTGCCGAATAATTGCCTACGACGTTTTTCTGAACGTAGAACTTATTCGACAATTCCGGAACTTCCTTTCCATCGGGCGTAATGAACACCGCAAGTCCGTCCTCATCGACAATCAGACAGGCTACGCCTTCTGAGAAATAGCCCGGCTCATAGTATATATTTATCGAAGGATACATACACGGAATCACTTCTTCTCCCTTTGTATTGATATATCCCCACTTGCCATCTAAGCATACAGCGGCGCGCTCTTCAGAGAAATCCTGCGCATTGTCATACTTACAAGAAGTTATAGAATCGCCATTGACATCTATATATCCTTCTTTAAAACCGTTCTTGACAACGGCATAACCTTCTGCGAACGGTTCCACCATATCATACCGGCACGGGATAACCTCATCACCTTTGGTGTTTATATATCCGTATTTCTCACCCTTGAGGACAGCCGCATAGCCTTCGGAATAGCCCGACAAGATATCGTATTCGCAGATTTTCTCAATGAATTCGGGAGTAATCTCAACGATATCGTCAGCCGATGAATCTTCAGACTTGCCTATGAAAGCACAGAAACAGGCTACAACAAGCAAGACAACCGCAACAACCGAACCTATTATCCAAAACTTGCGTCTGTCCTGAGTTTTCTCTTCCTCATATTCATAAGTATCTACCTCTTCTTCCTTCGGAACTTCCTCTGTCGCATCTGTCGGAACTTCCTCTATCTCTTCAATCACAGTTTCCTTCAATGAAGCAGCAACAGGACAACCGCATTTGGGGCAACGCACGGCCCGGTCAGATACCATTTGCCCACAGTCTTTACATTTAATCAGTGCCATAACTCACCCTTCTGTTTTACTCTGCAACGCTCTCACGGGCTGTATTATTCTTTATTTCCTCCAAATTATTGGAAGCACGCGCGATGATACGGCACAACGCACGTCCCACAAATGCAATAAGAAGCCATACTGCGCACGAGATGGCAGAGCCAATAATAATCATGACTATTGTCCAAAACGGGAAAGACATCCACGAACTCTTGAAATAAGCATACAGAGTAATACAGATGGAGATGAAGCCACCAAGTACACACAACGCACCGATAACAGAGCAAATGATTGCATGGATAGTTCCGCACAGTTCTATTATGCTCTCATCTTTGAAACTATACTTCCAGGGAAAGAAATAATTTTTGCGCGGACAACCGCATTCCGGACAATCCGACAAGGAATCACTATACAGATGTCCACACTCATCACATTGTATTAATGCCATAATTCATAGTTTTTGTGTACTGACGGCTCTGCCTGTACGGTTAACAAACAAAAATTCAAGACATAACGGGAAACATACGGAGCCTTCATTTTCAAAAGACTATCAGAGACTTATGTAAATGCGCTTTTCCTTGATTATGCCTGCACAACCAAATATGATATGCGATTCAAAAATAGTAATTTATTTCCAAAAGCCCAAGTTTTTAGTTATATTTTTGCACAAAAACAAAAAGACAGAGAACAATCTCTGCCTTTTCTCATATTCAAAATATTACATTATAACAATTATCTCATTTGCTCACCGACAGGCTGCTGCGCTTCGTCCTCTTGTAACTACGATAGTCGTCAAGTTCTATCTCCACGTCAGGCTCAGCAAGCTCCACATTGTGCGGCAGATGGAACTTCATGTAACGGATGTTCAGTCCACGCTCTATCCACTGTGCCTCGTAGTATGTCTTTATGCCAAGTATCTTCTTTGTTTCCTCATCAATGCCCTCAGTGTGATACAAGTCCTCGGTTCTGAAGAGCACGGGCAGGCAGTTTTTCTCAACCATATATGTGGTATATGTGAACAAGAAGTTTGAGTCGGTCTTCAGATGCACCACTCCCCCATCGACAAGGAATTTGCGGTAGCGTTCCATGAAGAACGTAGAGGTGAGTCTCTTGCGTGGGTTCTTCATCTGCGGGTCGCTAAACGTGAGCCATATTTCCTGCACCTCGCCATCGGCGAAAAAGCGGTCGATAACCTCGATATTGGTGCGCAAGAACGCAACATTCTTCAGTCCCTCATCCAGAGCCTGCGTGGCTCCCGTCCACATACGCGCGCCCTTGATATCCACCCCGATGAAATTCATTTCGGGATATAGCTTGGCGAGTTCCACGGTATATTCGCCCTTGCCGCAGCCCAGTTCCAGCACAATCGGGTTATCGTTGTGGAAATACTGCTCGCGCCAATGCCCTTTCATGTCGAAAGGCACGTTGTCGATAACGGAATAAGGATACTGGAACACATTCTCATAGCGTTCCATATCTGCGAATTTCTGTAATTTTCCTTTGCTCATGACTGTTGTCTTTATCTCCGGCAAAGGTAATAAAAAAAACTCAGACGGGGAAACAAATGGATGTAACAAGCAGGGAAAACAGCCTAAACGCAATATACATATACATAAAAACCAATACGTGTAAAGCCTAAGCGTAATGCTTTCGAGCTGCTAAACCTATGCTTAAAGGATCCAAAATATATGCTTTCAGAATGCCAAATGGCACAAACGGCGTTACATTTGTTTTACTTACAACGGGCTGGCTGTCGTAACGAACAACAGCCAACCCATTGTCAAATCTTCTACTTTATAATCACCTTCTTGCCGTTGATGATATTAAGCCCCTTGACGGGAGCGTTCAACTTACGCCCGCTGATGTCATAATATACATCCTGCTTGTTGTTTCCATCGGCTTCGATGCCTTTGATGCCCGTTGGGTCAAAGCCTTGTATGTTCTGGAAGTTTCTCCAAATCAATGTCGTCTTATAGTCCTCTACGGCATCATCTGGGACATAAAGCGTCGCATTCTGATAGTTTGAATTGTCGAAATTATAGTCAGCGACATCCGGTGGCGTAAGATTAAAGGAGTAAATAGCGGCCAAATTGTTGCAACCGTTGTATCTATTATTAGTTGATTATCAGTATTATACGCTCTAAACGGTAGAAAAGTGACCGTATGGATTCTGATTAGATACAAAAAGGTGAAATATTTAACGTATTTAACTTTCGATCACATCAAAAATCACATAAATATAGACTGGATGGGGGCGTTTAAACCGACCTCATAATATGATAAAACGGGAACAAAGAAAACCATGTAAGGGAGTGAATGATCAGTAGTCATTCCACATATTATTACCTCCATAATGGTTCCGTTTCCCATCCCTGCGGAAAGCCGAGAGCTTTTAAGTCAATTTCGGGAAACCGAATGAACAACCATGTTAGTTTGGATTGCATATCATTATTTGGGGATATAACATTAAGAAAGTACTTGATGATGCAGAGATCAAAGTAAGCACGCATGGAATCTGTTGGAAGCGTTATCCATTCTCCTGTGGGACTATTGGGAATTGCAGGTTGAATAGCATTCTGTTTGTTCCATACTCTTGAATGATGACCACAGGAATTTCGAGTAACAGCAATAACCGTGAGCCATGACTCAAACACATTGATAGGCAACCCAAAACGTTTGGCAATACGCTTGCGTATGCGATTTTGTTTAATGTTGCGATAAATGGCATTGACGTTTCCAATAGTAAGCAACTCTCCTAAAATCCACGATGGTGGGTAAGGCTCTGAGTAGGTTCGTTTGAAATGAAGAATGAACTCCTCCTTAGATTTACTATATTCCTTGGATATAGCTCGCATTGTTTCATTAAACTTGAAACTATCCAAGAAATAAGAAGAGTCTGTCAGCCAAAAAGGATTGCCCGTCATATCTGCTGTTATTTGCATCACCGCACGTCTGATAGCAATTTCAATCTTTTCTATCTCATTAAACATGAGCAGTCTTAGTTTCTTGTCAAAGCGATAAAGCATCATCACCTTTTTGAATGTTGAACCTTCCTTATACAAATGGGCAGTTTTGGGCATCTTCAACAAAGGGTACATATAAGCAGACTATCTGTAATAACCAATATTGTCAAGGTATTGTATGGCTTTGTTTCTATCACAAATTTGTAAACCTCGAGATTCAAGCAAATCAACGAGATTTTCTGAAGATTCAAACCGTTTTGTAAAGGGAATAAGACTCGCCATATTCAAATGTGTATAAACAAAAAACGCCTCGCACGATTTGAGCATTGTTAAGAGGCTTGGCGAGGACTGACACTGCAAAGATACGAATAATCATTGATAATACAAACTTTTCGGCAAGAAAAATCACGCAAAAGTGGAATTCTTTGACATATTTATATTTAAGAATGTTAAATCGGAGCTTAAAGTCATACTTTACCAGCCAAGCAAAGTGGTTTCCAAGATAAAAGTGTTATCTTTGTAACGTCTATACCCATACCGAAAGTCCCGATGGGCAGAGGTTGGGCAGACATATACATAGTAAAAGGCGTATCTGACGCTTTGGTTTTGACGATTCGTGAACTTCGCAAACTCATTTGTCAGTCAAGAACAAAGCAACAAGGAACGTCTCATGGGTGTATTGTATACAGCCCTCATTGGCTTCGGTTGCATTTCGCATTCGTTGCAAAAAGGGTATTTATATACTTACACATACGTGGGGCTTTCGGCGTTGCTCGTTTCGGACTGACAGGGCAATGCGAAGGCCTACGAATCGTGGAACGAGTGACAGACTGGCTCCACGTTTTTTTATTTTGTATATCCGCCAATTAAAAAATAACCCTGCTGTGGTAGCCAGGCAGCCATCTTAATAATAATACAAGATGAAAAGTTTTTTATTCGTTACCGCAGCATTGCTCGCAATGTCGGTATCTTTCTGTTTCGGTCAGTCCAAAGAGGACATTAAGGCTAGTATTGAACGTTGTGCAAAATTGGAGAAACTTTGCTCTAAACAGCCAAAGCAAACAGGAATTGCAGATGTTGACACCTATGTACAGGGAGTTTACAATGCAGCCATCAGTTCCGTAGCATCATCAGCTTTACTTCAAGACCTTTATTATCGTCAGATTGGCGAAACAAAGGATGGTGTTACAGACGTAACCATCAAGAAGCCTACCGTAGAGGAACTTGTCGCATTAGGCACAACTCTAACTGCAGAAGGTGTTTCAATCGCTGAGGCGGGGAAAGGTGCAGAAGCTGCAACCAAGGCATCTTCTACTAACAAAAATCCAATGAAAGTAGCTAAGATAGCATCAGCTCTCGCCTTTACAAAAGATGCTTACCCAGTCTTGCTTGAAGAATCAAAGGCAAAGGTCGCTGCCATCAAGCAGATGATTGAAACAGCAAAAACTGCAAAGAATCTGTAATGGGAAATTTTCGTATTTTATATGCGGTCATACTTGCGTGTATCCTTTGTGGGTATACGCAAGTTTCCTTAGCAGCCGATGACCGCCCTGTCATAGGCGTAACTCAGTTTACCTGCGATGAAGAGAGTCCGTACACAGGACTTATAACAGAGAAAGTTGTGGAAATGTTGACTAACACTCACCGTTTTGTTGTTGTTGACAGAACAAGTCGCGATAAAGTAATGGATGAGCTTGAACTACAGAAGAGCGAGGCTTTTCTCGACAGCCATAATCTTGCAGAACAAGGTGCGGCTGTTGCTGCCGAGAAATTGGTAACAGGTCATGTTGCCAAGATTCCAGTTTATCGCATGAAGAACGGTGACGGAAGCACACGTGGATATAAAGCGAGTGTAGCATTTCAGTTGAAAGTTGTTGACGTAGAGACAGGCGTAAGCAATGAGGCGCAGAGTTTTGATGGAAAATGCAGTAAGGAAATGCTGTCGCCAGAGAGTGCCGTTACTGCAGCCATGCAAAGCTTACAGTCCGATATCTACGAATATTTCCGTATCAATTTTCCTGTCAAAGGAAAAGTCTTGAAGACGATAGGTAAAAGCACGATACTTCTCAATGTTGGCAAGGAAGCCGGAATCAAGGTCGGCGATATGTTTACGATAGAATCAGTAGAGATGCTTGACGGCAAACCGTATCCGTCAGAACTCGGGAAGGCCAAGGTAACAAAACTATCAGGAGAGTCATTCGCCGAATGCAGCGTGTCAAGCAAAATCATTACCGCTATTGAAAATAGTAAAGCTTCTCACAATTTAATTCGTTGTAACCTAATTATCAAGAAATGAGTATGAAAAAAATTGTAACAATACTATTGGGGCTGTGTGCGTTCTGCTGCACATGGGCACAAAGCATAGAGTCTCAAGTTACTCCTTTACCTACGGCACGACCAAAGATTATGGTCATACCATATACAACGCAAGGTGAAGACATACGTACCGTTTTGGAGAATGACGTGAATAAGCGTATTGCCTTGACCAAGATAAAGGAAGCATTCGACCAAAGGGGGTATACTACAGTTGATTTTTTTGCCAAGTTAAAAGCCTTGTCAAAAGCAACCGCATTAGGCAATACCCAACAACAGGATGTCAAGACTATGATTATACAACAGTCTGGTGCAGATGTTTATGTCGAAGCGGAAATAAGCCTGTTGGAATCTCCTTCTGGCAATGCCATGAAAGTAATTCTGTCTGGTTATGAAACATCTACTGCAAATTCGCTTTCCAATGCTGTGTGCGAAAGTGGTAAGTTTTACACCGATGACTATGGTAAACTTACATCAAGAGCTGTCGAGATAGGGATCGACAAATTCTTGAACACCATGCAGGAAAAACTGATGGACATAGCTGAAAACGGACAATCCATAGCGGTAACAGTCGGCATTGACGAGACATCATCTCACTCTATGTCGCAAGAGGTTGGCACTGACGGTCTTGCTTTGTCCGATGCATTGGAAATGTGGGTAGAAGAAAATGCTTATAAAGGCAATTACCATATCCAGGGAACAACCGACAAGCAGATGCTCTTCGACGATATTCGCATACCGCTAAAAGACGAGAACGGAAGAACATATAATATCAATAAGTTTGGATTGAAGCTGCTGACATTTTTCAAGAATCTTGGAATCAAGATTGAGAGAACTACAAGCAACAATATGCTGATTGTAACCATTAAATAACAGGAGGGTGGATTATGAGAAAAGTATTGCTTACAATGATAATCTTGCTGACCTCTTATGCAACTATTTTCGCACAAGGAATAGAAATAGCTTTTGCACTTCCTGTTGGTAATTGTCAATTAAGTGATAATACTGCAAAGATGCTAAGGAGCAAGTTCTTGCCTGCCATGTCAGAAAGTGGAGTTGAAACAGCCGAAGTAAGTACCATTGCCATAAAGCCAGAGATTAGTTTCGTTAATAAACAAGTTGTTGAAGGCGGTATGAGGAATATACATACAAGCGACATACAATTCAATTTTGTCTGTACCAATCTTGCCACAAGTACAACTTTTGCAAGTTGTGTCGTTACAGTACGTGGAGAAGGATTCTCTGATGATGACGCAATAAAAAATGCCATTTCTAAATTGTCCGCCCAAGACAAACGTCTAACAGACTTTGTGAATAAGGCAAAAGACAAAATCATAGATTACTATCAGCATGATCTTAATTCTGTTATATCACGTGCTCGCACTTTCGCCAATATTCAACAATATGGTGAAGGACTGGCTCTGTTGTTTTCTTGTCCAGCGACAATCTCTGGTTATACAAAAGTCAATAACGAGATAACTACAATTTATCGTCAATACCAAACACAGGAATGCAATAATGTCATTCAGAAAGCTCGGGCAGAATTCTCTAATGGTAATTTTGATGCGGCAGTCGAATATCTACAACAAATAGATATGACAAGCTCTTGTGCTACTGAAGCCAAACAACTATGCACGCAAATCAAGCAAACTAAAGATGCAGAAGCTCGGCGGGCAGTTGAACTCATCGAAAGACAATCACAACGTGAGACAGATCTTGAAAAAACTAGAATAAAAGCGGCACGTGATGTAGCTGTTGCTTATTGTAAAAGAAGAAGTGATGTGTATTTTGTTTGGTAACATTATTCGCGTTTTCGATTAGATGTGAGAAACCTATATAAATTCTCTTACGGGTCACTATTCGCACAGTTCTAATTCTTCACACAGTTCTCACAGCTCGCATAGTTCACACTCGTCTCACTATTCAAGTCGTTACTAAGGATAGTGATTCGCAAGATTATTGCGAGTTGTAAAATAATTAGGGAGGGGCGTGTTCGAATGCGCTCCTCCCTTAAATATTTTATCTACTCAAGCCTTTCCTCTTCATTGGCTTCATTATCTTTGTTGCCTGTTGCAAACATCGTCTTATCCATTCTATCTTATCTTCATCCTTCTCATGTCCCCAATCCTTAGTATCGCCACTACCACCTAGGCTTTCAGCAAAGTTTGTTGATTCGTTGATATAGCTGATATACAAAAAGTACATTGCACAATGGATGATTTTATTCCCATAATTAATAAAGCTCATGGTAAAGCTATCATCAAAGAGACGGCTGTTATTCCCAACATATTTACCATAACCAGTTATTGTTTAGTATGCCGAATTCTCTGTGCCTTCTTCTCATCCTTTCTTATCAGATAAGGTGATGGAGGAAGTTCTGGAAGCACATCATTGATGGCATCAATCTGCCCCACCACCTTCAGCAAGAGAAGAAAAGTGGCAAGCGAAAGATTGCCCGCTGTTCCATTCTCAAACTTGTGGATGGTGGTCAAACCAAGCCCCGTAAGCTCGGCTACCTCTTTCTGGGTGAGATTGCATCTCATTCTATATTCTTTGAATCTCATTCCCAACAAGCGTACCAACTCTGGAGTAGAATATTCATATAAATCTGCCATAATCTTCTATTCATTTATCTATCATTATAATGATATTTACCCTTTATATCAGCCTTTATCTTCAATATACTGATATTTATGGTTGCAAAAATAATAAAAAGGAATGAAACTGGCAAGCTTTCAAGAGATTATTTTTTTCCTTTCTATTTTTTCTGATAAATGACGTACTTTTGATGCTCTTTTTGCACAAAGTGCCCCAAAATCACTCTATACTATGGGCACTCAATGCTCACGTGATGAGCAGTGAGTGCTCGTCTGTTGATCCATCGATGCCCATCAGTTGGTCCGTATGTGCCCATCAGACGAGCACAGACAAAGAAACGTATTTATAGGATAAGACTGACACTAACAAAGATGTCAAAAGGCATAGAAAAGCATCTATACCTCAATAAATGTTTCTCTCTTATAGGATAAATTTCTATTCAAAGACGTTGAACCGTCATTCAAAGACGTTGAACTGCCGTTCAAAGACGTTGAACCGACATTCAAAGACGCTGAACCGACATTCAAAGACGCTGAACGAAGAATTCTCCCTGGTGCATAAACAATTTATATCAGGAGAAAAAATCACATCTTGCTATATAAGAAAAAAAACAGCAATAGCTACTACTGAAAAGTATAGCCATTGCTGCTTTTTTTATATCGTTACTATATTTTATCACTACTGCACGATCTTGAAACGAATACGCAATGAATGGGCATGCTCATCCCAATTTGTTCCGAGCAATACAAACTTACCAATCTGCGCCGTAGAACGTACATGCTTGCCAATACATGGACAAACATCGTAATCACCAATGCGTACCAGACGCAAAGTTTCACTTGCATCATCCGGCAAACGATCAATCTTAACATTCGCAGGAATATGGTCGCGATCAACAAACTCATAGGTCACAGGCATATCTTCCTCTATCAAGCGATTCATTTCCGTTTCTATCGTCTTTTCCTCCTGACGAGTTGGCTTATGATCGACAACAAAAGTCATCTTACTCTTCTTACGCTCAATATGGGCATTGCGACTACGCTCGCAACCAAACATGCGAACCATCAACTGGTTGAGCAGATGCTCAGCCGTATGAGCAGGAGGGTACTCCTCCTTGTGGTGCTCATTCAATACGAAATCAATTTCCTCCATCTTGACATTGAATTTATAGATTCTTACTCCGTTAGCATCCATGGATATCGGGAATACGCCATCCTTCTTCAGTTCTACCTTCTTCTTACCACCAGAGAACAGTTCTGTGACAAGAACCTCTTCTTCCTTGATTTGGAAGAAATCGAAGGCGTGACCAGGGATACATACCTGAAGCTGGCGAGCCTCCTGGGCAAAGTTGAGCACGATGAGCATCACCTCATTATCCTTCTTGCGAAGGAAGGCAAAATTGGTACGTGGATCAAAGCCCTCTGAACCAGGATTCACATACATCAGGTCGAAAGTATCACCTTCTCGAAGCGCCTTCTCTTCATTAGCAAGACGAAGAAGCTGGCGATAGGTAGCTGCCAGATACTTCTGCTCAGCTGTCAAAGTCTCATCGGCAGAATCCTGATAAGCATTTGCCAAAGTTGAAGGACTCCAGTAGTCGAATATTGTGGTACGACCATCTCTTCCGCTGAATCCCTCCTTGTCCATACCCTTCTCGCCAAACTCCTGTCCGCTATAAAGCATGAAAGGATTCTTCTGGAAGAAGAGACTCATGGCTGCTGCAGGAATTGCCTTCATGGCATTACCACAGAAGAAATCGCTGGCGATGCGCTGCTCATCATGATTTTCCAGGAAATAGAGCATGTGCTCGCGGATATCATCCACCACCTGCCATTCATGAGTGATACTGGCAGCAGGGCGCTCACCCCGAACCACACCACGCAGGCAATCATACATTCCCACCTTATCATAAAGATAATCGAAACCTGCCTTCACATAGTTGCGGTACTGGTTAGGATCATATACCTCACCGATTACAACAATGTGAGGATACTTCGATTTCAATATCTGCGTAGCATAAGACCAGAATGCAGTAGGCACCATCTCTGCCATATCGCAGCGGAAACCATCTACACCCTTGCTTGCCCAATAAAGCAGGATATCCGTCATCTTGCCCCATGTATTTGGCACAGGCTCATAATGATAGCTTCTGCCTCCCGCATCACAATAATCCACTCCATAGTTGAGTTTCACGGTCTCATACCAGTCGTTGCAGCCAGGACGGTTGTCAAAGCGGTCGTTACCCGTTGCCTTAGCAGGACTCTCCTTATATTGTTCATATATCTTGGCATCCTTGGCATGAAAAGCCTTGAACTCCGGCTTAGAGTGGCGAACATCGTTCAAATCTAAATCGCCCCAAGCATAATAGAAATTATTCTTGGTAGAAAAATGCATGTTAGGATCATCATCTTCTCCCAAATCTCGTACACCTGCCGGTTTGCAAATGGAATGATACTCACGAGCCACATGATTTGGCACAAAGTCCATCACAACTTTCATACCAGCCTTATGCGTGCGCTCAATAAGCATTTCCCACTCCTTCATTCTTAAACTGACATTCTCCGCCAAATCCGGATCGATGTCATAATAATCGGTGATGGCGTATGGCGAACCAGCCTTGCCCTTTACCACCTCAGCATGTTGGGTAGGAATTCCATAAGATGAGTAGTTTGTCTGTGTGGCATGACGAATCACACCTGTATACCAAATATGTGTAAAGCCCATGTCATGAATACGGGCCAGAACCTCATCAGTAAAGTTATTAAGCTTTCCGCAACCGTTTTCTTCTATTGTACCATTCTCCTTGCAATTGGTATTCTGATTGCCAAAGAGTCGAGGGAGAACCTGGTAAATAATAATTTTTTCCTTCATTTAGCGGTCTATACGTAAAGAATGAAACGCTTTATCTTCCCAACAACGCCTTTGCTGAGAAAATAAAGCGCTGACTATAATTAAATCTCAATTAAGCAATGCCGTGAGCAGCTACATTCTTGTCGATGCGGCCAATCATACCCTGCAAAGCCTTGCCTGGACCACACTCTGTGAAATCATCAGCACCATCTGCAATCATTGCCTGTACAGAAGATGTCCAACGTACAGAGCTTGTAAGCTGTGCGATGAGGTTCTGCTGAATCTCAGCAGGATCAGTATGAGGCTTACCGTCTACATTCTGATAAACAGGGCACTTAGGAGCAGAGAAAGTAGTCTTCTCGATAGCTGCCTGAAGCTCATCCTTAGCAGGCTGCATCAATGGAGAGTGGAAAGCACCGCCCACCTTCAAAGGCAAAGCACGCTTAGCACCAGCAGCCTTCAACTGCTCACAAGCAGAATTGATAGCATCAACATTACCAGAAATAACGAGCTGACCAGGGCAGTTATAGTTAGCAGCAACAACTACGTTGCCCTCTGTGCTTACCAGAGCGCAGATTTCCTCAACCTTCTCATCTGGCAAACCGATGATAGCAGCCATAGTACCAGGATTAGCCTCGCAAGCCTTCTGCATAGCATTAGCACGTGCAGCAACAAGCTTCAAACCATCCTCGAAAGCCATTGCACCAGCAGCTACCAATGCAGAGAACTCACCGAGAGAGTGACCAGCAACCATTGCAGGCTGGAACTCCTCACCCAAGCAGAGAGCAGAGATAACAGAGTGGAGGAACACAGCAGGCTGTGTAACCTTGGTTTCCTTCAACTGCTCATCAGTACCAGCAAACATAATATCAGTAATCTTGAAGCCGAGAATCTCGTCGGCCTTATCGAAAAGTTCTTTTGCCAATGCGTTGTTGTCGTAGAGGTCCTTACCCATACCTACGAACTGAGAACCCTGACCAGGGAAAACAAATGCTTTCATTTTTATCCTTATTTTAAAAGTTTATTATTAATATACTATTTTACTATAAATACTTCCAATTCGGGTGCAAAGATACAATTTTTTTCTGAGAATCGGGAGAGAAAAACAAAAAAAATCCCTAATGCCTTCCGGCAAAAGGGATTCTTTATATTAATTTGCTTTACAGTGCGAAAATTATCGTACTAATGACAAATTGATTGATTAAGGATTACTCAGCTGCAGGAGCCTCTTCCTCAGCAACCTCAGCAGCAGGAGCCTCTACAGGAGCCTCAGCTGGAGCAGCTACAGGAGCATTCTCAGCAACAACGATAACAGGAACCTTAACCTCAACCTCCTTGTGATAGTGTACAGTAGCCTCGTACTCACCAACCTTCTTAGCATCCTTCATAGTAACGATCTTGCGATCAACCTCGATGCCCTTCTTAGCGAGCTCCTCAGCAACAGTTGCAGCGTTAACTGAACCGTAGAGCTGACCAGTAGCACTAACCTTAGCAGTAATAGTAAGAACAACGCCATTGAGAGCCTCGCCCTTCTTAACAGCCTCAGCCTTGATAGCCTCAAGCTTGTGAGCCTGCTGCTTCAAATCCTCAGCCAACTGCTTCTTAGCAGATGGAGAAGCGATAACAGCCTTACCTGTAGGGATAAGGAAGTTACGACCATAACCACTCTTTACATTAACGATATCGTTCTTGTATCCAAGACCGATAATATCTTGCTTCAAAATAATTTCCATTCTTCTTCTCCTCCTTAAATTACTTCATCAAATCGGTTACGTAAGGAAGCAAAGCGATCTGGCGAGCACGCTTTACAGCCTGTGCTACACGGCGCTGATACTTCAAAGATGTACCTGTGATACGACGTGGAAGGATTTTACCCTGCTCGTTCAAGAACTTCTTCAAGAACTCTGGATCCTTGTAGTCGATGTACTTAATACCGCTCTTCTTGAAACGGCAATACTTCTTCTTCTTTGTGTCAATAGAAGGAGCGGTCAAATAACGGATTTCTGATTTCTGATCTGCCATGATTAAGCCTCCTCTTTTTTACCAAGCTTTGCACGACGCTTCTCTGCGTAAGCGACAGCATACTTGTCAAGTTTAACAGTCATGTAACGAATTACTTTCTCGTCGCGGCGATAAGCTGTTTCGAGCTTAGCGATAACAGTTGGCTCAGCCTTGAACTCAACCAGGCTGTAGAAGCCTGATGTCTTCTTCTCGATGTTGTAAGCCAACTTCTTCAAACCCCAAGCCTCTTTGTTCAGAATCTCAGCACCATTATCGGTGAGTACCTTCTCGAACTTAGCGACCGTTTCCTTCATCTGTTCATCAGACAAAACGGGAGTCAAAATGAAAACGGTTTCGTATTGATTCATACTACTTTTGATAATTAAAATTTGTTATTAATAAATATTTTGCGCTTCGTAAAAGATGCCATAAAACATCCTTTTCACGAATTGCGGTGCAAAAGTACGACTTTTTCTTGAATTAACCAAATATTTTTTGTACTTTTGCAGAAAACATTTGTTCTTTTTAGCTTTTATGAAGTTTTTAGAAGACTTTTTGAAGGGTTACACCTTATTAAATATATAAAATAAAATAAGAAGTAAAGATTATGAAGAATCAGAAATTAAAGAAATCATTCCGTGCTCTCCCTACCATGGGCATGGCTTTCATTGTGTTGGGCGTATTGCTACTTGCTGCCAGCTTTGCGATGAACATCAAGAACAACAGCATGCTCTACGCTGGTTTGTTTTTTATCCTTGCTGGGGTAGCGGGATATATTTATACTATCAAAAAAGGATGAGCCGACAGCTTCGACTCATCCTTATCTTTTTAATCAGCAGAATACTTTGCCTGTCTTTCCGGCTTATTAATCCTGGTTTGGCACAATCAACTTGTAACCCTTGCCATGGATATTGATGATTTCAATCTGATCATCATCCTTCAGGTGCTTACGAAGTTTGGTGATATACACATCCATAGAGCGAGCATTGAAGTAGTTGTCATCAATCCAGATTGTCTTGAGGGCAAAATCACGCTGCAGGATTTCATTGGCATGTGAACAGAGAAGAGCCAACAACTCATTCTCCTTGGTTGTCAACTTAGTCTGTTGATCACCAATAGTAAGGAGCTGCTTCTGTGTATCAAATACGAACTTGCCGATGTGATACAGAGTGCTCTCCTTGGTCTTCTTGCCACGTACACGGCGCAAGATAGCCTCTACACGGAATACCAGCTCCTCCATAGAGAATGGCTTGGTGATATAATCATCAGCACCAATCTTGAAACCTTCGAGGATATCCTCCTTCAATGTCTTGGCTGTCAAGAAGATGATAGGCAGATCCGCATTAGCCTGTCGAATATCCTGTGCCAGGGTGAAACCGTCTTTCTTCGGCATCATCACGTCAAGAACAGCTATATCATACTTATTCTTTGTAAATTCCTTGAATCCCTGCTCACCGTCAGGACACAACACTGTAGAATAACCCTTTGCCTGCAAATATTCGCGAAGCAACATACCCAGGTTCTCATCATCCTCACAAAGCAAGATTTTAATTGTCTCTTCCATATCTTAATCCATTTTAATTTGTTAATATTCCTATTATTTATTTCCTTTTTAACTATGTATTACCGGCAGTTTTATGGTGAAAGTAGTACCCTTGCCGAATTCACTTTCTACCTTGATTTCGCCATCATGCAAATCCACGATTTTCTTCACATAGGCCAATCCGAGACCGAATCCCTTCACATCATGCACATTACCAGTATGAACACGATAGAACTTATCGAAGATTTTCTTCAGATTCTCCTTCTTCATACCCAATCCGGTATCAGTTATAGAGAGATAAAGATGTTCTTCATCATTCCAGGTTTTCATCGTAATGTTGAGTGGCTCATCCGGTTTGCGATATTTCACCGCATTATCCATCAGATTGAAGATTACATTCTGGAAATGTACCTCATCTACATAGAGCCCCGAATCAATCGCTTCAATATCGGTATATACCTTACCCCCCGTATGCTCAACACGGAGTGCAAATGAATGAGCAATGTTTTCCACCATCTCATTGAGATCGAGTTCTTTCTTCTTGAATACCGCCTTCTTACGGTCGAACATACTCATCTGCAGCACTTTCTCTACAAGGAAGCGAAGTCGTTTAGACTCATCGTTTATCACCCCACCCAAATGTTTCTGCATCTGTTCACTCTTGGAAACAGAGGAATCATTGAGCATCTGTGCTGCCAGACTGATACTGGCAATAGGCGTCTTCAGCTCATGGGTCATATTGTTGATGAAATCGTTCTTGATTTCCGTATATCTCTTCTGTCGGAAGATAACCACAATGGTAAAGATGAAGGTAATCAGCAATACCAGAGTAAAGATGATACTTGGTATCATGAAGCGCACACTGGAGAAGATGTAACTATTCATATCAGGGAAATGAATCTTCACAACTCCCATCTTCGACTGCGGGTCGTTACGGAAAAGTACCTGCGAATAGCTGTATTCCTCGCCCTCATCGCTATAGTCTGGACAGCGATACACCTCACGTCCATCCTGTGTAGTTACGGTGAAATGATATGGTATGTTAATACCATTGTTCATCATCTCTGCCTTCAAGTCCTGATCCAGCTGCTTGAAGTTGATACGCTCCTTCAAAGGCTTATCAGATGCAGAATAGAGAATGGAATAAACCACCTCGTCCAACAACGCTTTCTGATATACATAGCGATTCTTGACGATTTCCTGCAACGACTTCTGAGTTTCGTTGATCGAATTCTTATCGCTTCTCAAAATCATCGCCTTAGGCATATTGCCAGGACTAATGGCGATGGTTTTCAGTTCAAAGGATGAATACACCGTACCATCCTTTCCTACTACCGAGTACTGATGCGATTGCTGCACTGTACCATCAGGCATCCCGCTACGAGTACCCGCAGAATCCTTCTTGGCCGCCTTCCGCTCTGTCTCATTGACATCTTTTTCAAGATAGCGCAAGGTTTCATTCAGCTCCAGATTTCTTGAAGCTTGATATAGGGCTCTGTTGACAGATTCGTCAAACTGTTCCTTCTTCATGTTAACCATCTCCTGGATGTAACTCAACTGCAAAAAGAGCAGAGCAAGGAACGAAAAGCCCATAATAATGGCTATGGTCCAAATCGTTTTCTTCTTCATGGGGGCAAAGATAGGAATTTTCTTAATTGGTTAACACAAAACAGTTAATTATTTAATCGGTTTTTAAGCAAATTAACTAAAAATAAATCATTTAGTTTCATATACAAAACTAACACAGACATAAAAAGACGAAAAAGGAGCGTACATATCACATGCACGCCCCCTCATTGGTCATATCAACATAAAATTTTAATTTATATAAGAGAGATAATTCTCAAACTAATGTATTCTTATATATTTCAAATGAATAATTCAATTATTCATCTTCCTTTGCCAACTCAGCCTCGTGCTCAGCAATCAACTTGCCCTGAATGTCGGTAGGAACCAACTCGTAGCTAGCAAACTTGGTTGTAAACGAAGCACGACCACCAGTAATCGAACTGAGAGAAATAGAGTAATTTGCAAGTTCCTTGAGAGGTATCTTAGCACAGAGCTTCTGATAACCTGCCTCTGAATCCATACCCATGATAAGAGCACGACGTCCCTGAAGATCACTCATTACATCACCCATATAGTCGGCAGGAACATAAACTTCCAAATCATAGATAGGTTCAAGAATCTTAGGACCAGCCTGCTTGAACGCATCGCTGAAGGCATGACGTGCAGCCAACATGAACGACAACTCGTTGCTGTCTACAGGGTGCATCTTTCCGTCATATACGATTACACGAACGTCACGAGCATAAGAACCAGTCAAAGGACCATGTTCCATACAGTCCATAATACCCTTAAGAATGGCAGGCATGAATCGGGCATCAATGGCACCACCTACAACAGAATTGAGGAATACCAACTTGCCCCCCCACTCCAAAGAAACCTCTTCACGGCTCTTGATATTCATCTTGAACTCCTGGCCGTTGAAAGTGAATGATGTTGGATCTGGCATACCTTCTGCATAAGGCTCAACAATGAGGTGCACCTCACCAAACTGACCAGCACCACCACTCTGCTTCTTATGACGATAGTCTGCACGAGCCTTCTTGGTAATAGTCTCACGATATGGAATACGAGGCTCCTCGAATGTAACGTTGAGTTTCTCGTTGTTTTCCAAACGCCACTTCAATGTACGGAGGTGGAACTCACCCTGACCACGAACGATAATCTGACGCAACTCCTTGCTCTGATCAACAATCCATGTAGGGTCTTCCTGACGCATTTTGATAAGGGCAGCCATCAGCTTCTCTGTATCTTGGGCATTAGCAGCCTTGATAGCACGAGAATACTTAGGATTAGGATACTTGATGAAATCGAAACGCCACTCAGCACCCTTTCCATTCAAGGTATTGCCAGTCTTCACGTCCTTCATCTTCACGGTACAACCGATATCACCAGCGTTCAACTGATCCACAGGTACACGGTTGGCACCAGCGCAGGCATAAATCTGTCCGATACGTTCCTTAGAACCACGGTCGGCATTGGTCAGGTCATCACCACTCTTAATAGAGCCACTCATCACCTTGAAGTAACTTACCTCACCGATATGTGGTTCCATACCTGTTTTAAAGAAATACACACTCTCAGGACCATTGGTATCAGGAGCAACTTCCTCACCACGGGTATTGTGCAACTTAGGCATCTCGCTTACGAAAGGCACCACGTTGCCCAAGAACTCCATCAAACGATGAACACCCATAGACTTACCTGCACAAACACAGAATACTGGGAAGATACTACGGGTAACCAATCCCTTACGGATTCCCTCGCGGAGTTCATCCTCTGTCAAGCTTTCGCTCTCGAAGAATTTCTCCATCAAGCCCTCATCGTTTTCGGCAGCAGCCTCAACGAGTGCTGCATGAAGTTCCATTGCCTTGTCCATTTCCTCCTCAGGAATATCCTCGATGATAGGAGCACCGCCTTCTGGTTTCCAGGAATATTTTTTCATCAATAAGACGTCAATGAGAGCATTGAAGCCAGGACCGGTCTCGATAGGATATTGTATCTGCACACACTTAGGACCATATATATCCTTCATAGTTGCAATGAGGTTATCGAAATCACATTTGTCAGAGTCAAGCTGGTTGACGAGGAAGATGACAGGCTTGCTCAACTTCTCGGTATAACGGAAATTGTTCTGGGTGCCTACCTCTGGACCATATTGACCATTGATAAGGATAACTGCCTGATCGGTTACGTTGAGGGATGTAATTGCACCACCAACGAAATCGTCGCTACCAGGGCAGTCGATGATATTCAACTTCTTGTTGTTCCACTCCACGTGAAAAACGGTAGGGAACACAGAGTAACCATACTCCAGCTCAACTGGGAAGTAGTCGCTCACCGTATTCTTCGCTTCTACAGAGCCTCTACGCTTGATAACGCCTGCTTCAAATAACATACTTTCGGCAAGTGTAGTCTTGCCGCTACCCGCACTGCCCAGCAATGCAATGTTCTTAATCTCATTTGTCTGATATACTCTCATGACGCTTATAGATTTTTAAGGGTTATACATTAAATTTGCTAGTTGTTTTCAACAGTCCAACCATGCGGTTTTTCCGTTTCATGGTACTAAATTACGTTTTTTTTCTGATACTTCCAAAAGTTTTATCGAAAAAGTTGCCTATTTTTAAAACATATTAGTAATTTTGCATTTTGTTAAATATAGAAATCCTCCTTACACCTTATTATATATAAGAAGATAAGGGTAAGCTAGAAGGAATAACTGGAAGTAAAAAATATGGCTGGATTATACATACATATCCCATTTTGTGAAAGCCGCTGCATTTATTGCGGTTTTTACAGCACTACATCCCTCAAACTAAGGGATGCATACGTAGACGCACTCATCAAAGAAATGTCTCTACGCCCTATTCATCAAGAATTGGAAGAAGGAGAAAAGATAGAAACTGTATATTTAGGAGGTGGTACGCCCAGTCAACTTACGGGCGAACAACTCATCAAATTATTCGATGGAATCAATAAATATCTAGGACATTTCACTCGCGATATGGAAATCACGATGGAATGCAATCCTGATGATATTACAGAAGAGTTTTGCCAAACCCTCAAACAGCTCCCGGTCAACCGCATCAGCATGGGTGCCCAAACTTTCAGCAATGAGCGTTTGCGCTTTTTACACCGTCGCCACAACGCTCAAGAAGTCAGAATAGCCGTAGAACGTCTGCGCAACATTGGCATCAACAATATCAGTATCGACCTCATGTTCGGCTTTCCCGGCGAAAATATCGAGCAATGGACAAGCGACATCCAAGAGGTCATCAGTCTGAATGTGGAACATATCTCAGCATATAGCTTGATGTACGAAGAGGGGACCTCACTCTATCGTTTATTAGAACAGGGGAAAATTGAAGAAATTGATGAAGAGATGAGCCGGAACATGTACGATACACTGATACAACTTCTTACCAAGACCGGCTACGAACATTACGAAATCAGCAACTTTGCCCGCCCAGGCTATCGTTCACGCCACAACAGCAGCTATTGGCACGAAACTCCATACATAGGTATCGGAGCCGCAGCCCATTCATATAAACGCATCCATAAAGGAGGGCAACTTTTTGCCACAAGAAGCTGGAACATAGCTCAACTGGCACAATATATCGAAAAGATAGAACAAGGCACATTGCCATCAGAAAAAGAAGAACTTGACATCAATACCCGATACAACGACCTCATCGCTACTGCCCTACGTACTTCCGATGGCATCAGTATAAAACATGTGGCAGAAGAATTTGGAGAAGAGCTAACCCGTCAACTAACTTCGGAAGCTCAAAAACATATTGCCCGCGGCCTGATGAAGATAGAGAACAACCACCTCTCGCTCACTCCTAAAGGACTCTATGTTTCTGATGATATCATGAGCGACTTCATGATAGTGTAAAAAAAGTTGCGACATATTCTAATCCAGAATATGTCGCAACTTATATTATGACCAAGACTCAATTTTGTCTAGACCATATTTCTTATAACGTTCATAATAGAAATTCTTAATAGCATCCAATGCCTGAATCGTAGTCTTTTTCTTTTGCAGATAAGGCTTGAACATCTGAAGTAGCGCAAAAAGCACAACCACAACAAGCAAAACCACGCCCCATGACAGAATTTCACTTTCAAAATTCAATCTAGGCTGAAGTATGATGCCAACAGCTATCGGCAATACAAAGCATACCCAATCCATCGGGGTATCTAAGCGCGTAGACTCAAGATACTCTTCTCTCAAGTTCTTTGGCGATTTCAAAATTAACCTTTTTTGATGCTTTAGCCAATAATCTTCAAACTCTTTTTCCATAATTTTTTCATTTACTGTTCCGCTCATCACCAAAAGAAATTCAATTGATAAAAAACGGAGCTCATAACGCAATCCATTTTGATTAATACTAATTTAAACTTACGGTGAGATCTAAGTTTAAAACATTTACTATAGCTAGACCTCAACTTTCATCTTTTACCTGAAAACGTAATTTCAATATGCAAAATTATCACATTATTTTGAGAACAGCAAATAAACGCCCCTATTTTCATGAATTATTAACGTTTTTTATGCACCAAAAGTGTAGACTCTCAATAAACACATTCAAAAAGCAACAAAATACAAGCACCTTGACTACAACAGTCCCCAAAAAGATAGCAGAAACGCCATTACCATCCTTTATTGGCTTTTTATCAGAAAAAAGCTGGCAATACCCACTACGAGTATTGCCAGCTTTTATATATTTCAATAAAAGGAATCACCGTTTTATCTTTCATCAAGCGGCTGATAATCAAGCTCACCAAGAATGTTCTTATAAGCTGGACGAATGATACGACGACCCTCAAAGTTGAGTTCCTCGATACGATGTGCAGTCCAGCCCACAATACGAGCCATTGCGAAGATTGGAGTATAAATCTCTTGTGGCAGACCTATCATTTCATAGATAAAGCCACTATAAAAATCGAGGTTTGCACACGCAGGCTTACTTCCTCCACGATGCTCCTGCAAACATTTGATTCCCTCCTGCTCTATCAATTTCAAGAAATTGTACTCATCTTCTCTACCTTTTTCCTTGGCAAGTTCACCAGCCAAGCGCTTCAATTCTACAGCACGAGGATCGCTCAATGTGTAAACGGCATGACCGATACCATAGATAAGTCCCGTCTTATCATAAGCCTCCTTATTGAGCATACGCTTGAGATAAATATCCAATTCGTTTACATTGGTCCAATCCTTGATTGCCTCTTTTAAGTGGTGGAACATATTGATAACCTTGATATTGGCACCACCATGCAAAGGACCTTTCAAACTTCCGATACCTGCTGCGATAGAGCTGTAGGTATCTGTACGAGTAGAAGATGTAACACGCACTGTAAAGGTTGAGTTATTACCTCCACCATGCTCTGCCTGAATAATCAAGAGAAGATCGAGCATACGCGCATCCAGCTCAGAATAGTTCTCATGCTTCATCATGTAAAGAAAGTTCTCTGCAATAGAGAGATTCTCACGAGGATGACGAATATGAAGACTTCTACCCTGCACTGAATGACGGTAAATATTGTATGCATAGGCAATAATCGTAGGGAACTTTGCTATCAGCTCAATGCTTTGGCGCATCAAGTTATCACGACTGATATCATCAGGATTTGGATCAAAAGTGTACATTTCGAGCACACAACGAGCCAAAATATTCATAATATTGCTACCCTCCAACTCAATAATGTGGGTAATTGTACGGTGATCGAGCGGCATATTGTCGTTCAGAAGTTCCTTAAATGCCTCCAGTTCCTCCTTATCAGGCAACTGACCTGAGAGCAGGAGGAAGGCAACCTCCTCAAAACCGAAGCGCTTTTCCTTCAGAAGTGGGCTTACCAGATCATCCAGCTCATAGCCACGATAGTAAAGTTTACCCTCTGTAGGGGTCAACTTGCCATCTGCATCGCGCTCATAACCCACGACATTACCTATATTGGTCAATCCAACCAATACGCCAGAACCATCCTCATTACGAAGTCCACGCTTTACATTAAACTTCTTGAATGCCTCTTTATCAATCTTGCATGAGTTTTTAACCTCATCACTCAGCTTATATATTAAATATTCTTTGTTCATGACTACTTGTTTTTTGCAGCAAAATTCAATGCAGAACCAGCCTTGAACCATGCTATCTGTGTATCATTATAGGTATGTTCTACCTCAAAACTATCCTCAGAACCATCTTTATGCTTTAAAGTAACGGTGAGTTTAGAGCCAGGAGCAAACTCCTTCAAACCAGTCAACGAGATACGGTCGTCTTCCTGTACCTTGTTATAATCGTCCTTGTTGCAGAATGTTAGAGCAAGCATACCCTGCTTCTTCAAGTTTGTCTCATGAATTCTAGCAAAACTCTTAGCCAAAATCACCTTTACGTTCAGGAAACGAGGCTCCATAGCGGCATGTTCACGAGAAGATCCCTCGCCGTAATTATCCTCTGCCACCACGATGCTGCTGATTCCCTGTGCCTTGTAAGCCTTAGCTGCTGTAGAAACCTCAACATAATTGCCATCCAACTGGTTCTTCACCTTATTACTTTCACCGTTGAAGGCATTCACGGCTCCCATCAGAAGGTTGTCTGAAATATTCTGCAGATGTCCACGGAACTTCAACCAAGGTCCAGCCATAGAAATATGGTCTGTGGTACACTTTCCTTCCGTCTTGATAAGTAAAGGCATGTCTACCAAATCCTTACCATCCCAAGGAGCAAAAGGAGCCAGTTTCTGAAGACGATTGCTGTCTGGAGCAATAACTACCTCTACATTTGCATTTTCTTCACTTGGAGCAATGAATCCCTTGTCTTCTACGGCAAATCCCTTTGGAGGGAAAGTAAAGCCTGTAGGAGCATCGAGCTTCACGCTATTGCCATCCTTGTCCAGCAAAGTATCGGTAGCAGGATTGAAATCCAATCTGCCAGCAATGGTCAGAGCCACCGTAAGTTCAGGACTTCCAATGAAGGCAAACGTATTAGGGTTACCATCAGCACGACGGCGGAAGTTTCTATTAAAAGAGGTAACAATAGCATTCTTGCGAGTATTGTCTTCTGTATGACGCTTCCACTGTCCGATGCAAGGACCGCAGGCATTGGTCATGATAAGAGCTCCAATCTTCTTAAAGTCATCAAGGATGCCATCACGCTCGGCAGTATAGCGAATCTGCTCAGAACCAGGATTAATGATTAGCTGACCTTTCACTTCAATCCCCTTCTCATAAGCCTGACGAGCCACGCTAGCCGCACGGGCAAGATCCTGATAAGAAGAGTTGGTACAACTACCTACCAAACCTACTTCTACCACCATAGGATAATCATTGGCAGGACCTTTAGCCTTCATGTGAGATATTGGAGTTGCTGCATCTGGAGTGAACGGACCATTCAAATGAGGCTCCACCTTAGAAAGGTCTATTTCTACAATCTGGTCATAGAAAGCAGAAGGATTAGCCAAAACTTCATCATCTGCACGGAGTTCTTCCGCATTCTGCTGTGCGAGAGATGCAATTTCCTCACGACCCGTCTTACGCAGATATTCACCGGCATTCTGGTCGAATGGGAAGATAGAGCAAGTAGCACCCAACTCAGCACCCATGTTACAGATAGTTGCCTTACCTGTAGTAGAGATACTATCCAATCCCTCACCAAAGTATTCGAGAATAGCATTGGTACCTCCCTTTACGGTAAGAATACCAAGAATTTCAAGAATCACATCCTTAGGAGTTGCCCATCCTGAAAGCTTACCGGTCAGATGAACACCGATAAGACGAGGCATCTTGAGTTCCCAAGGCTGACCGGTCAACACATCCACAGCATCAGCACCACCTACACCCACAGCAACCATTCCTAAGCCACCGGCATTAGGAGTATGGGAATCGGTACCCACCATCATACCTCCTGGGAAGGCGTAGTTTTCGAGTACTACCTGATGAATGATACCAGCACCAGGTCCCCAAAAACCGATATGATATTTCTGAGATACGGACTTCAAGAAATCGTAGACCTCTTTATTTGTCTTGCAAGCCTCAGGAAGATCGATGTTAGCACCCACATCAGCGCGAATCAAATGATCACAATGTACGGAAGCAGGCACAGCTACCTTATCCTTACCCGCATTCATGAACTGCAAGAGTGCCATCTGCGCCGTAGCATCCTGCATCGCCACGCGATTAGGTCGGAAGTCAACATATTCTACACCTCTTTTATATGGTCGCAACTGAGTCGGGTCGAAAAGATGCGCAAAAAGCACCTTCTCGGCATAAGTAAGAGGTCGTTTCACTGTAGCCTTTGCTTGGGCTACACTCTCCGAATACGAAGCATAAAAGCTTCTCAGCATTTCAATGTCCAGTATCATCTTATTCACTAATTATTATTTATTACCACATTCATGAATGCAATCTTTTCTACAAGAATATGCATTACATCGAATTATTTGTTTGCAAAATTACAATTTTTTCTGCAATTAGTAGCACTTTTTATTAAAAATTTAGCATTTTGATTCCGCATTTCTTGTTTTTTGATATATTTGTTGCATATTTATGCCATTTTCATCAACAATCCACTTCAAAACAACAAATTCTAAGAGAAAAATAAGGAAAAACAAAAAATAGTTAGAAAAGAAAAAGAAAAAGCAAAAAATATTTGGAGTATTCCACTTTATTTATTACTTTTGCACGTAATATGAGAATAGACATTATAACAGTATTACCAGAGATGCTGGAAGGATTCTTCGGCGAATCAATCCTGGCACGTGCGCAGAAGAAGGGTCTTGCTGAGATTCATCTTCATAACCTGCGCGACTATACATTAGATAAATGGAAACGAGTAGATGACTATCCTTACGGCGGAAGTGCTGGCATGGTAATGCAATGCGAACCTATCGACCGATGCATTGCTGCACTAAAAGCCGAACGCGACTATGACGATGTCATATACGTTTCACCCGACGGCGAAACTTTCAACCAGAAGATTGCCAACGAGATGTCCATGCTGGGCAACCTCATTATTCTGTGTGGTCACTACAAGGGAATAGACCAACGTGTACGCGACCATCTCATCACAAGAGAAATCAGCGTAGGCGACTATGTGTTAACTGGTGGTGAATTGGCTGCTGCCATCATCTCAGATGCGGTAATCAGGCTGGTACCAGGCGTCATCAGCGATGAACAGAGTGCCCTTTCCGACTGCTTCCAAGATGACATTCTTGCTGCTCCTATCTATACCCGCCCTGCCGATTACAAGGGATGGAAAGTACCAGAAATATTACTGAGCGGTAATGAAGCCAAAATCCGTCAGTGGGAATTTGACCAAGCCATGGAGAGGACCCAACGATTAAGACCCGATTTGCTTAAAGGATAATCGACAGGAAAGGAATCAGCAAGACTTATATATATATTAAGGTAACATATATATATATATATATTAAGGTAACATATATATATAAGTTGAATATTTATATAAAGAATAGCCTGTTCTCAAAACATGATTTTCTGTTTTGAGAACAGGCTGTTTTATAATGGGAAATTCACACCTGGAACCCATGACGTAAACTTCATCAAAGGAATTTCTCACAAAACTTTTCTCCCAACATAAATCCCTCTTCATAGAGTCGTTCCAACTTAGCAGTATCCTTCTCAATGCGCCCCACTTCCAGTGGGCGGATAGGACGAATGCAGGTTATCTTGCCCGCAGCCTCCAAATCATCCACCAGCTGAATCTGTTCATTGTAAACTTTATGGCGATGGCTCAAAGCCACACGAAGACGAGGATAGTTCTTATATAAATAAGGTAGCTTACGATCCTTGCTTGTATCCCGCCAGCCTTTATTTCTTGTAAGAACCACCACATTATGTTCAAATCCCTTATCGAATGCATGTTGCACAGGAATACTATCAACAATTCCTCCATCCAGCATCGGAATACCATCCACATTGACGATTTTGCTCACAAACGGCAAACTGCTGGAAGCTCTTACGATATCAAGCGCACGCTGACGTTCATGATTAGTCTCTGAAAGATACATCGGCTGCCCCGTCAGACAATTGGTGGTAACCATCTCAAACCTATCGGCATATTTAAAATAAGTATCAAAATCGAAAGGAAGCAACTGGTTTGGAAACTTGTCGTAAAGCAACTCCCGGTCAAAGATACAGCCTTGAGTAACAAGATGATGGATACCTATATATTGATAACGCGCCAAGTAATCAATATTAGAGATACGAGCACGACGAGGCTGCCGACTCATATACGACATGCCATTACAAGCACCTGCCGAAACAGCTACCACATAAGGGAAGTACAAATCGTACTTCATAAAAGCATCCAGTACTCCGCTGGTGAAAACACCTCGCATTCCACCACCTTCCAGCACCAATCCTGTATTCTTATTCATTTTCATAACAACTACAACAAACTTTCCTTAAGTTATCATTTTGCTCTAATCCGGAACAAATTCCTGACACATTTTACCCCGAAAAGTGCATTTTTATATTAATTATTTATAAATCCTAGAGATTTATTAAATTTTGCTTGCAAAGATAACACTTTTTTGGGAAATAATTACTAACTTTGCAGCAAAATATAGTAAAAATCTAAAAATATGTTTAGTAAAGATACATATATCAGTCGCCGCCAGGAGCTCAAGAAACTCGTAAACAGCGGTATAGTTATACTCTTCGGAAACAACAATTCACCTTGTAATTTCCCAAACAACGGATATTATCCATTCCGTCAGGACTCTACTTTCCTGTACTATTTCGGACAGCAGCGTGACGGACTGGTAGGTGTAATCGACATTGACAACGACATCGAGACATTGATCGGTGACGATATAGATATAGAAGATATCGTATGGTATGGCAGCGTGGAAAGCGTACACGACTTGGCAGAACAGGTTGGTGTCCACAACTCTGCACCTATGAAATCTCTGAAGACTATCTGCAATGATGCCATGTCTAAGAAGCGCAAGATTCATTTCCTGCCTCCTTACCGCTTTGACATCAAGCTCCAGATATTCGATCTCCTCGGCATCCATCCTAACCAGCAAAAGGAAGAGGCCTCTATGGATCTCATCAAGGCTGTGGTAAACATGCGCTCGACCAAGACTCCTGAAGAAATCGAGGAACTGGAACGTGCTGCAGTTATTGGTTACAAGATGCATACCACTGCTATGAAGTTGACTCGTCCAGGAGTAACAGAGAAATTTGTAGGCGGACAAGTTGACGGAATTGCCAACTCTTATGGAGCAATGGTCAGTTTCCCTACTATCTTCAGTCAGCATGGTGAGATTATGCACGGCAATCCTTCCATGAGCATTCTGGAAGCTGGCAGACTGGCTCTTTGCGATGCCGGTGCCGAGACCATCAACAACTATTGCTCTGACAATACACGTACCATGCCAGTAAGCGGTAAGTTTACCCAGCGCCAGTTGGAAATCTACTCAATCGTAGAGGCTTGCCACGACTATGCACTCGAAGTTGCCAAGCCTGGTGTGAAATACGCAGATGTTCACTTTGCAGTATGCGGTCTGATGTTTGACAAGCTCAAGGAGTTAGGACTTGCCAAGGGTGATACAGAAGAGGCTGTCAAGGCTGGTGCTCATGCCATGTTCCTGCCTCACGGATTAGGTCACATGATGGGTATGGATGTACACGATATGGAGAACCTCGACCAGATAAACGTAGGATTCGACGAGGAAGTTCGTCCTAACCTGGAGCAATTTGGAACAAATTGCCTGCGTATGGGCCGTCGCCTACAGGAAGGATTCGTTGTAACTGATGAGCCAGGTATATATTTCATCCCTGCTCTTATCGATGACTGGAAGGCATCAGGTCACTGTGCAGAATTCCTCAATTTTGATAAGATTGAGACCTACAAGGACTTTGGTGGAATCCGCATCGAAGACGATGTACTCATCACCAAAGATGGTTGCAGATTCATTGGCAAAGACCGCATTCCTTATCATCCAAAAGACGTAGAGGAATATATGGCAGCACATAGAGAAGAAATTCTTTAGGCAAACAAAGAATCCTCAAGGAGAAGAACTTGAGGATTCTCCAAGAGAGAGAATATAAGAGTAAAAACATTATTAATAAAAGAGAAAAAATTTCATGAAGAAATCAATGATCTTTGCAGCCATGCTTGCTTTGGCTGCTACAGGTGCAAATGCAAAGACAGCTGCTGATTCTGCTGCAATTGCAAAAAACAAGCCAGTATTTACTGTAGTTAAGGAGAATCCAATCACAAGTATCAAGGACCAGAACCGTAGCGGTACATGCTGGGCTTACTCTACTCTCAGTTTCTTCGAAAGCGAGATTTTGAAGAACACAGGCAAGACATTCAATCTCAGCGAAATGTTCGTTGCCAACAAGACTTACATGGATCGCGCCACAATGGCTGTGAGAATGCACGGCGACGTAAGCTTCTCTCAGGGTGGTAGCGCATACGATGTACTTTATGCTTTGCAGCACTATGGCATCGTACCAGAGGATGCAATGCCAGCTCCAGGTACACTGACAGGCGACTCATTGGCTAACTTCGGTGAGTTCTTTGACGTAATGACTCCATACGTAGAGGCAGTAGCAAAGAGTACAGCCAAGAAGCTTTCTCCAGCTTGGAAGAACGGTCTTCAGGGCATCATCGACTCTTACATCGGTAAAATTCCTGAGAAATTCACTTATCAGGGCAAGCAATATACTCCAGAGACATTCTGCAAGAGTCTCGGTTTGAATCTCGATGATTACGTAACTATCACTAGCTACACCCATCATCCAATGTGGAGCAAGTTTGCTGTAGAGGTACAGGACAACTGGCGTTGGCCTTTGAGCTACAACGTTCCTATGGATGATCTCTGCAAGATCATCGACAACGCAGTAAACAACGGTTATACTGTAGCTTGGGGCGGTGACGTAACAGAAGACGGTTTCACACGCAAGGGTCTCGGTATCGCTTACGACGTGAAGAAGGTACGTTCGATGGCAGGTACAGACGCTGACCACTGGTTCAAGCTCTCAAAGAACGAAAAGAAGGAGAAGTTTGATTCTCTCGGCGTAAACGCTCCTGAGGTAGTTCCTACACAGGCTATGCGCCAGGAAGCTTTTGATAACTGGGAGACTACCGATGACCACGGTATGCACATCTACGGTATCGCTAAGGACCAGAACGGCAAGGAGTACTACATGGTAAAGAACTCTTGGGGTGAGTATGGTGACTACAAGGGAACATGGTACATGACCAAGGCTTTCGTAGCTTACAAGACTATGGACTTCATGGTTAACAAGAATGCCATCCCTAAGGATATCCGCAAGAAGCTCGGCATCTAATAAAAACAATTATATTTAAAGGCAGCAAACTTGGATTTGCTGCCTTTTTTGGATTATTTCTTTGTAATTATGTTAAATTCCATGGCAATTTTTCTCGTTTGTCATTTTATTTTTGTAACTTTGGGGCAGAAATAAAAAATAATTAAAATGCATTTTAAATGGAATTACGAAGAACCTACACCAGAACAGCAGAAATCAGCTAAAGAACTGGCAGATAAGCTGAGCATGAGTCCTATTCTGGCACAGCTTCTCATCCATCGGGGCATTACGACAGAGTCGGCAGCCAAACGCTTTTTCCGGCCACAGCTTTCCGACCTCATCAACCCATTCTTGATGAAAGACATGGATATAGCCGTAGACCGCCTTAACGATGCAATGGGACGCAAGGAGCGTATTCTCATATACGGAGATTACGATGTAGACGGATGCACAGCTGTCGCATTGGTGTACAAGTTTCTGCAGCAATTCTATTCTAACATCGACTACTACATACCAGATCGCTACGATGAAGGATATGGTGTTAGTCTGAAAGGAATAGACTTTGCCCACGAAACAGGTGTAAAACTTATTATTATCCTTGATTGCGGCATCAAAGCAATCAAGGAGATAGAATATGCCAAGAGCCTTGGCATAGATTTTATCATTTGTGATCATCATGTCCCAGACGACGTGATGCCACCAGCTGTGGCCATACTAAATCCTAAGCGACCAGATGATTCCTTCCCTTTCAAGCATCTTTGCGGATGTGGCGTAGGCTTCAAATTCATGCAAGCTTTCGCTAAAAACAACAACATCCCTTTCTCAAGACTCATCCCATTACTCGACTTCTGCGCAGTAAGTATTGCAGCAGATATCGTACCTGTGATAGATGAAAATCGAATTCTCGCTTTTCATGGTCTGAAACAATTGAATACCAACCCCAACATCGGTTTGAAATCAATCATTGATATCTGCGGACTCAACGGACGGGAAATCTCCATGAGCGATATCGTATTCAAGATAGGTCCACGCATCAATGCCTCAGGAAGAATGGAAAACGGCAAGCTTAGTGTTGACCTGTTGGTAGAAAGAGATCTTGGAGTAGCTTTGCGCATGGCTCGCCACATCAATGAATACAACGAACAACGCAAGGATATAGACAAGCAGATGACCGAGGAAGCCAACGGAATCGTATACAGACTGGAATCGATGAAACACAACTCCAGTATCGTACTCTATGACGAAGACTGGAAGAAAGGCGTAATCGGTATCGTAGCATCACGACTCACGGAAATTTATTTCCGCCCTACCGTAGTTCTTACCCGAGAAGGAGAATTGGCTACAGGGTCTGCACGAAGCGTAACGGGCTTTGATGTTTATTCAGCTATCAAAAGCTGCGAAGACCTTCTCATCAACTTTGGCGGCCATACCTATGCCGCAGGCTTAACGATGAAATGGGAAAATGTGAAGGAGTTCAGAGACCGATTCCAAAAGTATGTAGAAGAGCATATTTCACCAGAACAGACAGAAGCGATACTCAACATTGATGCACAGATAGACTTCCGCGACATCACCAAGCATCTGCACGCTGATCTCAAGAAATTCTCTCCTTTTGGTCCGTCTAACCCAAAGCCAATCTTCTGCACTCGTCAGGTATATGACTACGGAACGAGCAAGGTAGTGGGCAGAGAGCAGGAACATATCAAACTTGAGCTGGTAGACTCAAAATCAAGCAATGTAATGAACGGAATAGCCTTTGGTCAGAGCGCCGCTTCACGATATATCAAGAGTAAGCGTAGCTTTGACATCGCCTACACCATAGAGGATAATATTTTCAAGAAGACGCAAGTTCAATTACAAATAGAAGATATCCGACCAAACGAAGGATAATAATAATAATAAAATCAACTTAATGAAAGTGACAGATCAATATCTAGAGATATTACATAAATACTGGGGGTACCCTGATTTTCGTGGCATACAGAAAGAAATTATTGAAAGTATCGCCAACGGAGAGGATACCCTCGGTCTTATGCCTACAGGAGGCGGAAAGTCTATCACCTTCCAGGTTCCTGCCCTTGCCATGAAGGGTGTGTGTATCGTAGTAACTCCACTCATTGCCTTGATGAAGGACCAAGTACAGCACCTTCGTGAACGTGGCATCCTGGCTGAAGCTATATATACCGGACTTTCCCGAAGTGAAATTATACAAATACTGGAAAACTGCATCTTTGGCGAGACAAAATTTCTCTATGTTTCACCAGAACGACTAGCTTCAGAAATATTCCAAGTAAAGCTACGCCACATCCACGTTAGCTTCATCACCATCGACGAAGCCCATTGCATAAGCCAATGGGGCTATGATTTCCGTCCATCTTATCTCAGCATCGCTGATATCAGAAAGATGAAACCCGAGGCCCCCATACTGGCTCTTACCGCAACAGCTACTCCTGATGTCATAAACGACATCATGGATAAACTGAAGTTTAAGAAGCCCAATCTTTTCAAGATGAGCTTTGAACGCAAAAACTTATCATATATTGTACAGCCTTGTGGGGATAAAATTGGCGAAATGCTCCACATCTTACATTGTGTAGACGGATCTGCCATCGTCTATGCCAGAAGTAGAAAACGTACCAAGGAAATAGCAGAAATACTCAATAATAAAGGTGAAACTGCTCTTTTCTATCATGCCGGACTTGACAGCAGTGAAAAGGACGAACGCCAAAAAGCATGGCAATCTGATGAAGCACGCATCATGGTGGCAACCAATGCCTTTGGTATGGGTATAGACAAACCTGACGTACGCTTAGTAATACATATAGACTGTCCAGATTCGCTAGAAGCCTATTTTCAGGAAGCAGGAAGAGCCGGCCGAGACGGTCAACGTGCCTACGCTGTCTTACTATACAATGGACACGATGAAGTTAAACTTAAAAAACGAATCAACGATACCTTCCCAGAAAAGGACTTCATCAAAGATGTATACGAACATCTTGCCTATTTCTTCCAAATCGGTGTAGGAAGCGGATGCGGTAAGACATTTATCTTTGATATAGAAACGTTTTGCTTCACATATAAATTCTTCCCAACCCAGGTAGACTCTGCCCTACGCATTCTGGAGAATTCGGGTTACATTCATTACGAAGATAACCCTGATGGGAAAGCCCGGCTCAAGTTTACCTTGAACCGCAATGAATTATATCTCTTAGAGAACTTGCCAAGCAACCAAGAAATGATTATCACGGCATTGCTACGCACCTATGGCGGACTATTTACCGACTACGTATATATCAGCGAAAACCTGATAGCACAAATGTGCAATATCAGCGTACAGCAGGTTTACATGACTCTAAAGAATCTTTCTTCACGCCATATCGTAGATTTCATACCACAACGCAAGACACCGTATATCACCTATACTAGACAAAGAGAAGATGGCAACCGCATCATCATACCGAAATCTGTATGGGAAGATAGAAAAGAACAATATACCAAACGCATTAAAAGCGTTATCACTTATGCCAATAATGATATTGTTTGCCGCTCCAGACAACTTCTACGCTACTTCGGTGAAGAAACCCGAAAAGACTGTGGACATTGTGATGTTTGCCAGGAAAACAGTAAATCCCGCAATATAGATGACGAATTAAACAACATATCAGAACAGATACTGAATATGCTTTCAGATAAACAAATACATGATATACAAGAGTTAAGACTAATCAAAGCTCCAACTCAGATGATCAACAAGGCTGTGAGATCATTAATAGCAGAAAATATCGTCATAACAGACAAATTCGACTTTTGGTTAGGAAAGAATTAATTGAGATTCTAAATCAGAAAAAACAACAAGAGCAAATTTGAAAGATTGAGAAAACATTTAAAAACAATAAAAAAGGGAACGACCCATCACGGACCGTTCCCTTTTAAACATTATGTACGAGAAAAAAATTAGTTGTTCTCAGGGCGAAGTTTACGTACAGTAACACCAGCCTGCCACATTTCCTTGTTGCGCATAGCCTCAAGTTCTGCGTTCAACTTCTCACGGTAATCAGCCTGAGAGTTCTTGTCGATAGAAATCTGAGCCTCATTACCAGTCTTAACAGAGTAATACAACCACTCCATAACAGGCTTGATGGCCTCACGGAAACGAGGAGCCCAATCAAGAGCACCACGCTGAGCTGTTGTAGAACAGTTAGCATACATCCAATCCATACCCTTAGCACCGAAGAGAGGGCCAAGGCTCTGAGTCAACTCCTCAACTGTCTCATTGAATGCCTCAGATGGAGAGTGACCATTCTCACGGAGAACATCATACTGAGCCTCCAAGAGACCCTCGATAGCACCCATCAAAGAGCCACGCTCACCAGTAAGGTCAGAAGTAGCCTCACGCTGGAATGTAGTCTTAAACAAATAACCAGCACCGATACCGATACCGAATGCAATAGTCTTATCCTCTGCCTTGCCAGATGCATCCTGGTATACAGCGTAAGAGCAGTTCAAACCACGACCTTCGCAGAACATAGTGCGGAGAGAAGTACCAGAACCCTTAGGAGCAACCATGATTACATCAATATCCTTAGGTGGAACAACGCCTGTGCGATCGCTCCAGTTGATAGCGAAACCATGTGAATAATACAAAGTCTTACCTGGTGTGAGGTATGGCTTAATCTTTGGCCAGCAAGCAATCTGACCGGCATCAGAAAGCAACATACAGATAATAGTACCCTTCTCTGCTGCCTCCTCGATAGAGAACAAAGTCTTGCCAGGTACCCAACCGTCCTTCAAACACTTCTCGTAGGTCTTACCCTGACGCTGTCCGACGATGACGTTGAAACCATTATCGCGAAGGTTACATGCCTGACCAGGACCCTGGATACCATAACCGATAACTGCGATAGTTTCGTTCTTCAATACTTCACGTGCTTTCTCCAATGAAAATTCATGACTGGTGACAACTGTTTCCATTACGCCACCGAAATTCATTTCTGCCATAATTGTAATTTACTTTTTGTGCGGCTTGCCATTTGTGGAGCCGCGGGTTATACTTGTCCATACGGATGCGAGCTGTATTCTTATCCAAAGAGAGCCTGTTTGATCCGTCCACCACCTATCCAAGGTAGCGGCTCTGGGGTTATTTTTTATTTTCGACTGCAAAGGTAAGAAATTCTCATGAAATCACCAAATTTTTCTTTCATTTTTTTGCAAATTTTACTTTACTTCTTACGATTTCCACCTCTTCAGAGCTATTTTTACTTATTTTTGTTATTTTTATGCAATATTCTTCGCATTTTTCCTCCTCATTTGTTTTTTCCAAATAGAAATTAAGTTGGTCACCTTGATGACTTTCTGCCACATAAGCAACCTCGAATCGTTGCAAAAAGTGAGTTCTGTAATAATCCAAATCAAAGAGATCGAGGATATGTTCTATATATTTCACCGAATTGATGTGTCCATTCACGTCTACATCATTGTAATAAGTATTGATTGTGCGCACCAATTTCGCATCCTTACTCATCTTAACTCTTGAGCTGGCATCTATTGGACATAGCGTTTCTTCATCAATATATTCTTTGATGAGTCCATCATTGATGCTGAAAATATCAACAGGCTGTCGGGTATCAGTATCTATCATTGCCCAGACACTCTTACCATAACCATAGATTTTTTCTTCTATATCCGCAGAAGAAGCATCTACCTTTCCACAGATTTTGAAATCACGGGCAGTGAAATACTTCATAGCATTCTCAACCCAAGTCTCTACGAAAAACTTATCATAAGACTTTGGCATCTCTGTCATTTCTACAGCCAGACGGCTAAGCACCCATGTTTTGTGACGAGACATCAGATAATTCATTCCATACCCACGGTCATTACTATGAAAATCGGCTGCATTGAGCAGATGATTGCCCAAATGTCCCATAAAAAGATGGCTGGAAAAATCACAATGGAATGGTTCTGCCAAAAACTCGTATCGTCCTACTTTACTTAATAATTCTGGTTTCATTTTACTAGATCTTTAAATTAATTTTCCCGTACTAAAAATTTCAAGCTATTTTACACCTTATTATATATAAAGTACACCTTATATTATATATTAAGAAGAAAACAGCTTGCTAAAAACTATACTTATAATAAGAAAAGTCCCTTGTTTCCCTACTTTTTACTTGCAGGAAAACAAAGGACCCAATTCTTATCATTTAATCTTCTGCATTCTGCTTCAAATAGTCAGAAATTGGCTCATCAAAACTTCTTGTTACAGCAATTCGTCCGCTACGAGTATACTGCAACAGGCAATCATAACTATTAAGCTGATGGAAAAGATCGGTAATATCCTCTGTCAATCCCGCCAAGAGCACAGTACTGTAAGTAGGATTAACCTCCATCATACGCGCATCATGCTTACGAATGGTACGCGAAACCTCTGGGTTCTCTAACAAAATAGGAGTAGAGATCTTGAAGAGAGCCACCTCATGAATGAAAATCTGATCATCGGTATAGTAATTACTCTTCACAACATCGATTTTCTTCTCAATGGCCTTGTTGATCTTCTCTATCTGCTCAGGATCACTCCATACGGTAATAGTATACTTATGAATGTTCTTAATGCTACTGGCTGAAACATTCAAGCTCTCAATATTAACCTGTCTACGAGTAAATACTGCGGTAATCTGATTCAGAATACCCGCAATATTTTCTGAGTAAACGAGCAGTGTATATAATTTCTTTTCGTTATTATTCTCCATTGTCCTTTTCTTTTAATAGTGAAGCTAAGCTACATCTTAATAGTTAAGTTCAAGCTGCATTTCTTCTACACTCTTACCAGGTAGGGTCATCGGTACGATGTCCTCATTCTCCTTGATGGCACACTCCAAAAGGTATGGTCCCTTGGTGGCTATCATCTTCTCTACCTTTGCCTTGAGATCCTTACGGTCGATAACTACATCATAAGGGATACCATAAGCCTTGGCTATCTCCTCATAATGAGGATTCAGCATACGGGTGAAAGAATGGCGCCCCTCAAACATCAAGTCTTGCCACTGTCGGACATTACCCAAGTAATTGTTGTTCAAGAGAATCATCTTTACAGGAGCCTGCTGTTCCATGATAGTACCCAACTCCTGAATATTCATCTGGAATCCACCATCACCAAAGAAACAGCAGATTGTTCTATCTGGAGCACCGAAAGTAGCACCGATAGCAGCAGGAAGGCCGAAGCCCATGGTTCCGAAACCGCCACTGGTTACAATACTCAACTTCTTTGTAAACTTGAAGTAACGGCTGGAAATCATCTGGTTCTGACCTACATCATTTACGAGAACAGCCTCATTATGAGTAGCTTCTGTCACCACATTGGTAACCTCACCCATCAAGAGAGGTCCCTCTGTAGGATGAATATCCTTCTCTATTACCTTTTCCTGTTCCTGCTGACGATATTCCTCAAAAGAATCTCTCCATTCACGATGAACATTCTTATTCAAAAGACGAGTGATAGCTGGCAAGGTCTGCTTACAGTCACCAACAACAGCAACATCGGTTTTGATTACCTTGTCGATTTCAGCCTTATCAATATCCAGATGGATGATTTTAGCCTGCTTGGCATACTTGGAAGGAACACCGGTAATACGATCACTAAAACGCATACCGATAGCAATGAGCACATCGCATTCCTGGGTCTTCATGTTGGTAGCATAAGAACCATGCATACCAAGCATACCCATATTGAGGGGGTGATTGCTAGGAAGAGCAGAGAGACCGAGCAAGGTGCGGCCTGCCGGAATATCAGCTTTCTCCAAAAACTCAACCAATTCATTATGTGCACCACCCAATTCAACACCATGTCCTACAAGAGCAAAAGGCTTCTTTGCCTGATTGATAAGTTCTGCAGCCTCAGCTACAGACTTCTCATCAATCTTTGGATATGGATTATAAGATGTAACCTTTTCACATTTTACTGGCTCCCACTCACAGGTTGCAACCTGAGCATTCTTAGTAAAATCGAGCACTACAGGACCAGGACGACCACTGCGAGCGATATAAAACGCACGACTTATAGCCCAGGCAACATCCTCTGGACGACGAATCTGATAAGCCCATTTAGAGATTGGCTGGGTAACACCCACTAAGTCTACCTCCTGGAAGGCATCGGTACCCAAAGCCCCTACACCTACCTGTCCGGCAATAACCACGATTGGTGTAGAATCCATCATGGCATCAGCAATACCGGTAAGAGTATTAGTTGCTCCAGGACCACTGGTCACGAGAGTCACGCCCACTTCGCCACTGACTCGGGCATAGCCCTGTGCAGCGTGAGCAGCAGCCTGCTCATGACGTACCAAGATGTGATCAAACATCTTCTTCTCTCCTCTCGTGTAACCATACAGTGCATCAAACACTGGCATGATGCTGCCACCAGGATAACCGAAGATGGTCTTAACCCCTTCGTTATGCAGTGAGCGCATCAAGGCTTCAGCTCCTGTTATTACTTCTTTTGCCATTTATCTAATATATAAAAATGATAAGAGAACAGGAATTTCCGTGAAAGAAATCCCAAAATTCTCTCAGAATAATTCAAACTATCTTTTTTATTTTTCAGCTTAAAAAATTAATCGATGATTCTTACACCACCCTTATCAGCCGAACTTACGCTCTGTGCGTATGCACGCAAAGCCTTGCTTACCACGCGATTACGCTTCAGAGGCTGCTGAGGGCGAGCTGCCAATTCCTCTTCAGAGAGCTTCACATTAATAGAACGGCTAGGAATATCAATGACGATGATATCACCATCCTTAATCTTACCGATGTTTCCACCGGCAGCTGCCTCTGGACTGATGTGACCAATACTTAAACCAGATGTACCACCAGAGAAACGACCATCAGTAATAAGGGCACATTCCTTTCCGAGATGACGGCTCTTGATATAAGAGGTAGGGTAAAGCATCTCCTGCATACCTGGTCCACCCTTAGGACCTTCGTGTGTGATGACCACACAATCACCAGAGTTCACCTTACCACCAAGGATACCCTCGCAGGCATCTTCCTGAGAATCGAAGCATACTGCTGGACCCTCGAAATGCCAAAGCACAGGATCCACACCAGCAGTCTTCACAACACAACCATTCTGTGCGATATTACCAAAGAGAACAGCAAGACCACCATCCTTGGTATAAGCATGTTCGAGATCACGGATACAACCATTCTCTCTATCTGTATCAAGACTTTCCCACTGTGCATCCTGACTTCCCATCTGAGTAGAGAATTTTCTGCCAGGAGCAGAATGATAGATGCGGTCTGCCTCAGGATCAATCTCAGCACCAGTAATATCATACTTCTTCATCTGTTCATCGAGTGTCTTACCATCCACGCGCTTTACAGCACCATTAATCAAACCGCCCTTGTTAAGTTCGTTCAGGATACCCAAGATACCACCGGCACGGTTGCATTCCTGCACACTATACTTCTGAGTATTAGGCGCCAACTTACAGAGGCAAGGCACCTTACGGCTCAATTGGTCGATATCTTCCATCTTGAAGTCAGCACCAGCTTCCTGAGCTACAGCCAGAAGATGGAGCACGGTATTGGTACTACCACCCATAGCAATATCAAGAGTCATGGCATTGAGGAATGCATCACGGGTAGCAATATTACGTGGCAATACACTCTCATCACCATCCTCATAATAAGCATAGGCATTCTTCACAACCTGACGGGCCGCAGCCTTGAAGAGTTCTATGCGGTTCTTGTGAGTAGCGAGAATAGTACCATTGCCAGGAAGACTCAAGCCGATAGCCTCAGTAAGAGAGTTCATGGAATTGGCAGTAAACATACCAGAACAACTACCGCAACCAGGGCAAGCGCACTGCTCAATCTGCTTCATCTCCTCATCACTCACGCTGGTATCAGCACCCTTAATCATAGCTGTAATCAAGTCGGCATTCTCCCCCTTCCAGCGACCGGCTTCCATCGGACCTCCAGAACAGAATACGGTAGGGATGTTCAGACGCATAGAAGCCATCAACATACCTGGAGTTACCTTATCACAGTTAGAGATGCAAATCATAGCATCAGCCTTGTGAGCATTCACCATATATTCCACAGAATCAGCAATGATATCGCGACTTGGGAGGGAATAGAGCATTCCGTCGTGACCCATAGCGATACCGTCGTCTACAGCGATGGTATTGAATTCGGCTGCATAGCAACCCATTGCCTCAATTTCCTTCTTGACAATCTGACCAATTTCATGAAGATGAGTATGACCAGGAACAAACTGTGTAAAGCTGTTCACGATAGCAATAATTGGTTTACCAAACTGCTCGTGTTTCATACCTGCAGCTACCCAAAGAGCTCGGGCACCCGCCATTCTTCTGCCTTCAGTACAGACGCTACTTCTTAATGGATGTTTCATATCTTTCTTATCTAAATTTCTATTCAATATCATAAAAAAGAGCCTTCAAAATGCTCCAGATTCTATAATTGAGTGCAAAGATACAGAGAATTTATGTAATAACCAACTAATTTCGCATAAACTTTCAAAATAACGCTATTTTTTGTTAGAAAATACAATAAATTGCTTACGATTTATTATAGAATAGCACATTTATATAGAATTGTGCAATCAAAAATCCACGGAATACATGAAATCCTGCAATATTCATGCATTCCGCGGATACTTTTTGTTATCTGATAAAAAACTATAATTCAAAAACCTGGGCAGAACGTCCCTTAACTTCTACTACCTTGTCGCCAAGACCACTGATCTGAAGCTTGAGTGTACGTGGCAATGCATTCACCACCTTGAGCCAGGTCTTACCGGTTTTAGAATCCTTTACCACGCTGGTACCTACATAACGCTTCAAGGCTGCAGACAATTTCAGTTCAGAAACAACATAGGTATCACCTGCATGCTGGCCAAACATTTTCTGCATCTTATAGCTTTCGGTAAGACGAATCTTCTCAGAGTTGTCGAAGTAAATCATGTCCGGATTCCAATTGCTGTAACCGTTCTTGCAAAGCAATGGTGCATAAGAGGTCATCTCTACCACATCGGCATTGCGCTCTACATTGCAGAGATGGATGCCCTCTGCCAAAGCCCGGTCTAACTCATTATTACCATTGGCAGCATATTCGCCCAAATAAACCTTCGGTGCCTTGCGGTCGTAGTTATCGTAGTAGTCCTGATGATTGATGAACCATCCCGGCTTCTCGTAGTAATGTTCATCCACCGCATCAATCCATTGCTTATTCTCCTTAGCAATCTTCCACCCCTCAATATAATCAGAAGATGGGTAATGGAATGGACCTACCGTACCTATAACTTCTATCTCAGGATGCTTCTCCTTCAAAGCTTTACATATCATCAAATAGCGCTTCTCGAAATCTGTTGAAATCAAATCCTCATTACCGATTCCCACCATCTTCAGATTGAAAGAAGCAGGATGACCTGCATCGGCTCTCATCTTAGCCCACTTTGATGTAGCAGGGTCGCCATTCGCCCACTCCACCAAGTCGAGCACATCCTGAACATACTGCGGCATCTCCGACATTGGGATTCCTCCCTGCTGACCACAGATTCCATCAGTATTAGGCTGAGAATTCTGACAAGGTACGCCTGCAGCTAATACAGGCAGAGGCTCTGCGCCCATATCTTCACACCACTGAAAATACTCGAAAAATCCCAGCTTACGAGTCTGATGATAATTCCATATATTGCGTGCAGGCTTACGGTCTTTCTGCGGACCTACGCTTTCCTTCCAATGATAAATATTCTCCAAGCCCTGTCCGTGAAGCATACATCCGCCTGGAAAACGGACAAAGCGTGGATTCAATTCTGCGATGGTCTCAGCTAAGTCTTTTCTCAATCCATGCCCTTTATAGGTATCTTGCGGCATCAGACTCACAAGGTCAACGGCCACCTTTTCCTCACCCTTCGGGATAATGGCAAACCGGATATCCTTGCCATCACCTAAATCACCTTTATATTTGTCTGTGACGATGAGTTGGGCTTTATATTCTCCCCATTCAGTACCTTGTATCTTCATCTTAGCCTGAGCCATAGGAAGTCCTTCCTTATCGACAAGCGCCACGGTAAGCTGCTTTTTCTTTCCATCGACACATCGGGCATACAGCCCCACATTGTAAGCAGCACCACGCTTGATAGGAATACCTTCCCAACCTATATTATATATAGGAGTAGAACCCACCATGACAAAATGAGAATTATTCTTGCTCACGCCATTTTCCGTAAAAATTCGGGCAGGAGCATTCTTATCACCGGTAGAAGGCGAAAGTTCAACACCCATCCAGGCAGTAGTAGCATTCCACCCTTTTTTCTCACCATTATATTCGAAATCACCATTCTGCAGCAGCTCAGCACATAGACCACCATCGGCAGCCCTACTGATGTCTTCAAAGAAGATACCTATCAGTTTATCAGAGATACGATACGACTTCTGAGGCTTGACATGAAGCTGAGCGGTCACTTCACGACCACTTCCCAACTCAGTACCCTTTTCCTTCAGATATGCCTGAAGCTCAGCCTCATTGTGGGGCAACTTCCGGCTGTTCTCCCGATTCTCTTCAGCGAGAGCCTTATGCCAGGAACGGATATAATCAAGATGAACAGCCGGAATCTCAAAGTCGTTGCCTTCATATCGTTTTCCATTGATGGTTGCAGTATCCCGCTGCCAGAGAATATCATCTGCAGCAGCTTCGAGCGAATCCTCCTCAAAAGTACGGAAATTCCTATCGGCATGAACATATCGTTTCCCCTTAGCAGTCTTCAGATAGATATCAAAAGTACCATCATCCATCTGATAAGCAGCTACATCCGTGATACCCTTCTCTTTCATGATAGGATAATCCTGTGGACGCCAAGTAACCAGATCTTCCGAATATGCCACAGCAAATTGAGGCGAACGGCTATTGACGCTCCAAAGTGCACGCCAGGTTCCATCATTTGCCTTCATCACAAAAGGACGATACATTTTCTTCTCGCTCCCCCATGGGCCAAAATCACTGGCGCATAACTGTCCTACATCTACCCAGCGCTCATCATCTGTGAAATAAGCAAGATGCAGTCCCTGATTCTCAGCAGGTGAATATATGAAAACTTGACATGTTGAGTCCTTGCCTACTATAGAATAAGCAGGATTATCATTGATTGGATTCTGCGCAACAGATTGCATCGAGGCAAGCAAAACCGCAGAAAAAAGCAAATACTTTGTTTTCTTCATTTTTTGTTATTAATTATTTTTGCATGCAAAAAAGGCAGGATACATTCCTGCGCCCTGCCTCATAAAATCGAGATATTTACTAATCCAATATCTTATCAATAATTGATTATTGGTAATATTCCTTCTTGCCGGCAGCGAGCGTATTCTTCATCAAAGAACAAATCGTCATCGGTCCTACGCCACCTGGTACAGGAGTAATGAACGAACATTTCTCTGCCACCTCATCAAATTTCACATCACCATTCAAGCGGAAACCGCTCTTACGTGTAGCATCAGGCACACGAGTTGTACCCACATCTATCACAACAGCTCCTGGCTTGACCATATCTGCCGTAACAAAATCCGGTCTGCCAATAGCAGCAATAATGATATCAGCCTCAAGGCACTCCTCTTTCAAATGAGCTGAATGAGAGTGACATACAGTAACTGTAGAATCACCATATTGCTTCTGCATCATCAACTGAGCCATTGGTTTGCCCACGATGTTGCTTCTGCCTAGGATGACACACTTCTTACCACTTGTTTCTATCTGATAATGCTGCAGCAAAGTGAGAATGCCAAGTGGCGTAGCAGAGATAAAGCAAGGCAAACCAATAGCCATTCTTCCCACATTGACCGGATGGAAACCATCCACATCCTTGCGGTAATCTATTGCCATCGTAACCTTCTGCTCATCAATGTGCTTAGGCAGAGGCAACTGCACGATGAAACCATCAACGTCGTCATCATGATTCAGGTTGTCTACACAAGCCAGCAACTCCTCCTCAGTTACATCTTCTTCATAGCGGATAAGGGTCGACTTAAATCCACATTTTTCACACGCCAAGACCTTGTTCTTCACATAGGTCTCGCTACCTCCGTCATGGCCCACAAGAATTGCAGCCAGATGTGGCTGCTTTCCTCCGTTAGCCACAATCTGGGCTACCTCCTGGGCTATCTGTTCTTTAATGGCGGCTGCTGTCGCCTTTCCGTCTATTAGTTGCATTTGAAATTATGATTATGATTGTACTTACTCTTACATTCCTGGCATCTTAGGCATACCAGGCATACCCTTCATACGGCTCATCATCTGAGCCATCTTGTTGCCTGTCATCATCTGCATCATCTTGCGAGTCTGATCGAACTGCTTGATAAGCTTGTTCACTTCCTGGATATTAGTACCCGAACCCTTTGCAATACGCTGACGACGAGAGGTATTGAGGATAGCTGGATTGGTACGCTCCTTAGGAGTCATACTCAGAATGATAGCCTCGATGCCCTTAAAAGCATCTTCAGGAATATCAACATCGCGGATAGCCTTGCCCACACCAGGAATCATGGCTGCCAAGTCCTTGATGTTACCCATCTTCTTGATCTGCTGAATCTGATTGTAGAAGTCGTTGAAATCAAACTGATTCTTGCGAATCTTCTTCTCCAACTTCTTTGCCTCTTCCAAGTCGAACTGCTCCTGCGCACGCTCTACGAGAGATACAACGTCACCCATTCCGAGAATACGGTCTGCCATACGGGCAGGATGGAACACATCAATAGCCTCCATCTTCTCACCGGTACCGATAAACTTGATAGGCTTGGTAACTACTGTACGGATACTGAGGGCAGCACCACCACGGGTATCACCATCAAGCTTGGTCAATACAACACCATTGAAATCAAGACGGTCATTAAACTCCTTGGCTGTATTGACAGCATCCTGACCAGTCATTGAGTCAACGACAAAGAGAGTTTCATCAGGATGAAGATGATTCTTGAGATTACTGATCTCATTCATCATCTGCTCATCGATGGCAAGACGACCGGCAGTATCGACGATAACCACGTCATTGCCATTGGTCTTTGCCTGCTGGATAGCATGGTCGGCAATAATACATACATCCTTATTATCAGACTCACTATATACAGGAACACCAACCTGTTCACCCACAACATGGAGCTGCTGGATAGCAGCAGGACGGTAAACGTCGCAGGCAACGAGCAATGGCTTCTTACCTTTCTTTGTCTTAAGCATATTGGCAAGCTTGCCGCTGAATGTAGTTTTACCAGAACCCTGAAGACCGCTCATGAGGATGATGGCAGGATGACCTTCGAGCTTCAATGGAGCCTCTTCTCCACCCATGAGTTCTGCAAGTTCATCATGAACCAGCTTCACCATCAACTGACCAGGCTTCACTGCTGTCAACACATTCATACCGAGCGCCTTTTCCTTCACCTTGTTGGTAAATTCCTTTGCCACTTTATAGTTGACATCGGCATCGAGGAGTGCGCGGCGCACATCCTTCATAGTCTCAGCTACATTGATTTCGGTAATCTTACCTTCACCCTTCAAGATTTTGAAGGAACGTTCTAATCTATCACTTAAATTTTCAAACATGTTCTTAATTGTACTTTTTTATTTCGGGCACAAAGTTACGAACTTTTTTCGAGAAAGCCAACTCAATCTCAATTATTTTTCATTTTCTTGCTCTTTTGCATCATTTTGAACATTTGGAAGCATTTTCTCTGATGATTCCTGCTTGGTCTCATCCTGCTTTTCCAAAGTTTCTTTCTTGTTAGCGCTCAGATTGATAGGATTATTCAGTTCATACTTCTTTCCCGTAGCTTTTTCGTAGGCATTGATGAGCGGATCCTTGTTTTCCATCTTCGAGAACACCTTCCTGGCCTCCTTCAGATGTTTCTGGTCGCGACGCCCCTGACTGTCCATCATGTTGCCCAGGTCGAAGCCTACCAGACGGGTATGTCCCAGTGCGGCATTTCTGCCTGCCTCCACAGCTTCCTGGCAGGCCTGGCTCTTCACCTTGCCGACGTTTTCCTGGTTCTTGCCCCAAACGGTTACCTCACCCAACTGCTTGGCTTCCGGTAAGAGAAACACTGTATCAGGCAATTCCTTGTATCGAATAGTTGCCTTCACATAACCAGGTTTAGATACTGTTGCAGAGTCAAACTGGTAGCGCATCGTCCAATAGCCCCGATAATCAGTTCTCGCCCAATGATTGTTGTTGGTATGGATAAGTGCTTCACGGATAGGCACATGATCTTCTGCCGATGCGATGACACATGTCTTCTGCGCATAGGCAACCTGCCCTATCATAGCAAGCAATACTACAAAAATCAATATCATTCGTTTCATGTTTATTTCCTCAGTTTTTATCTTTTCATTGTTCGTAGCAAATATCTTTGCTTTATGTTGTTCTTTTAAATACAAAAGTAATGATAAAATCTGATACTCCTTAGATTTCCTTAAGAAGTTTAAGTTCATTTAAAGAGTAAATCCTCTTTTTTTTATTTTCGTAACAGATTTCTGAACATCTGAAGCTGAACTTATCGGTTTTACATCTTTGATATACAGCGCGAGCAAGAAAGAATATAAAGAAATGATATATAAATAGTTACACTATATATTTAACACATATTTAACGCAGTTTTTTTTCAGTATTCAGCGTTCAGATTTGCAAAAAACGCCCTGCGGTTACTGTCGAGGACTAAGTATGATACTTTCATCCCATAAGTATGTCACTTTCACCTCATAAGTATGATACTTATACTTCAAAAGCAGCATGGAGATAAGAAGTAATACCAAACAGGAAGCGTCCTGCTCTTTTTTCTCGGTGAACCATAATCTAAGTGTGAGAAAGTATGAGGAAGTATGAAGTAGCGTTTTCAGATTTCGTATCTTTGCAGCGTCATTCAAAGAGAATGATATTCCTATCCCAACGGGGAGGGAAGTAATGCTAGCAAATTGATGAGAACTATAAAAAATATAGGGACATCTCAGTCTCTATCAAAGAAACAAAGGTGCCCCTATAAAATATACCAGAGTCGCCAGTCTGCAAATAAGGGATTTATTCTGTAATACCCTGCTTCTCAATACGCTTAGCCTCTTCAAGCAACTTGATGGCATCCACATACTGAGCGATACCCTGTGCCACTTCCTTGGCTGCTTTCATTGCCAAGACAACAGTCTGAGGACGGTGGACCACATCACCTCCGGCAAAAACACCGCGACGGGTTGTCATACCGAAAGGACGCTCCACCACCTTTACGTATCCCTTCTCATCTACCTCTATACCCTCAGTAGTAGACACAATACGGTTGGCAGGTCTCGAACCAATGGCCAGATAAATACGATCGAACTTTTCAACTCTTTCGCCCTCAGGAGTATTCAATACACAACTTCCAAGACGGCCATTTTTACCTTTGAGGAAAGCTTCAACGGTGGTCTTCCACTCAAATTTCACCCCTTCCTTGAGCGCTTCCTCATACTCACTTTTGATGGCAGGCATCTCTTCCTGCGTCTTACGATAAAGCACGGTTACATCAGCACCGAGACGAATGGCAGTACGAGCAGCATCCATAGCCACATTACCACCACCAATCACACCAACCCTTTCTCCATCACGCAAAGGCACCATATCACGAGTCAAAGCTCCTTCGTTATAGGCATTTACATTGTGCAGGAAATATGTACTCTGGCTGACACCGTGAAGGTTTGAACCTGGAGTGGAATCCATATTTTGAGGTACACTGGTACCTGTTCCCATAAAGATGGCATCATAGCCTGCACGGAAAAGACTGTCTATCGTAACATTGTTCTCACCTACCATACAGTTGGTAATAAACTGAACACCCAATGCCTCAATCTTACTGATCTCATCACGTACAACGCTCTTAGGCAAACGATACTCAGGAATACCATACATCAAGACTCCTCCCGGCTCTGCCTGTCCCTCAAAAATAGTAACATTAAAACCCTGACGAGCCAAATCGCCCGCAACAGTCAAACCTGCAGGACCAGAACCAATGACAGCTATACGACCACGGGTCTTCTGTGGCAAGCGTTCACGGGAAAGTTTCATCTTCGTATCAAAATCAGCAACAAACTGTTCCAGTTTTCCTATCTGTACAGGCTTACCCTTCTTTCCCAGCACACAATGACCTTGGCACTGCTTCTCATGAGGGCATACACGTCCGCAGATAGCAGGCAGATTTGTTTTTGCATTGAGGATACTCATTGCAGCACCCATGTTACCCATAGAGAGTTCATGCACAAAGTCAGGAATGTCGTTTTCAATAGGACATCCCTTCTTACACTGCGGAATCTTGCAGTGAAGGCAACGTTTGGCTTCCTCTATCGCCTCACGGGTAGAGAAGCCCTCGTTTACAACCTGAAAAGCGGCAGAGGTATCAACCTGAGTTTGCTGCTCATTCATATCTATTCCTTTCTGACTTGTCTGTTCGTCCATTACTACTCTTCTTTAATGTTTTACAATCTTTTTTTTTTAAAAAGAGAGTCCAATATTCCCATACAAGACTCCCTATAAGACTTATTATAATTAACTATTATGATTTCTTGATTTCAATATCTTCCTTCACATGATTTCTAATCTTTGTGAGGAATACCTTCATGCGTTTGGCATCCTTATGATCGATGATATCAATCAATTCAGCGAGCTCCTCGCGAATCTGTGCTACCTGACCACTAGTATATGGGTTGAAGAGAATTTCCTGCAACAGATAATCATCCTCGTTCAATACCCCCTTGGCAATCTGCATGTGACGCTTGAAGGTTGTACCAGGTGCATCCTGATGTTTCATAACCGCAGCAAATACGAAAGTACTTACAAAAGGAATACTCAACGAATAAGCCACCGTCTGGTCATGCTCATCAAAAGTATATTCATGAAGACTCAATCCCAACTTCTGATACAGATCCTTAAAGAAGATTTTACCCATATAGTCACCCTCTTTGATAATAACGGCATTCTCTTCAGAAAGCTGATTCAAATTGGCGAAAGTAGGACCAAACATCGGGTGCGTACTCACAAATCGGAAACCACTCTTTTCATAGAATTCCTGCAAACCAGTCTTTACAGATGCAATATCCGAAATGATACAGTCGTGAGAGAGATGTGGCAACACCTCTGCAAAGGCAGAAAGAGTGTATCTTACCGTCACAGCATTGATGACAAGCTCAGGACGGAACATCTCTATCTCCTCCATTTTAGTAAAGCGGTAGCAGTTATATGTGAAACGCAGACGCTTGGCATCCTTCTCGAAAACTGCCACCTCGTGATCAAAGCTGAGCAGGTCGATGAAGAAACTTCCCATCTTTCCTGCTCCCATGATTAATATTCTCATATTTTTCAAGTGAAGAGTGAAGAGTGATGAACAAAGAATTCTACAGCATCATTTGTTTAAACGAAAAAACTACAGCAAAGAACCCAAGCCCTCAAAGCATTTGGATTCTCCACTCTTCGTTCTTCACTCTTCACTTAATTTACTTCTGATTCAAAATTTCCAACTGCTGACGAACACTCTCTTCGTGAATGTGCTCAAAAATCTGAGCAGCAAACTCAGGACTCATACCACAGAGAGAAGCCTGAGCACCTCTCTTATCCAGAATCTCATTATAACGATTAGTCTGAACGATAGTCATATTATGCTCCTTCTTGTAAGTACCAATCTCACGGCATATACGCATACGCTTAGCCAAGAGATCCATCAACTGGTTGTCACACTCATCAATCTGGCCACGCAACTGATGTAAACCCTCAGTAGAGTAATGCTCATCACGAACAACGAGCAGACTCAAAATGTAATCCAGGATTTCTGGAGTAACCTGCTGCTTAGCATCACTCCATGCATCGTCAGGATTGCAATGGCTTTCAACGATAAGACCATCAAAACCTAAGTCCATTGCCTGCTGGCAAAGAGGAGCTATCAAATCGCGACGACCACCGATATGGCTAGGATCACAAATGATAGGCAACTGAGGCAGGCGACGATGCAATTCTATTGGAATCTGCCACATTGGAAGATTACGATAAATTTTCTTATCGAAACTTGAGAAACCACGGTGGATAGCACCAAGCTTCTTGATGCCAGCCTGATTAATACGCTGGAGAGCACCAATCCAAAGTTCGAGGTCTGGATTAACAGGATTCTTTACCAATACCGGTACATCCACGCCCTTCAAGCTATCAGCAAGAGCCTGCATGGCAAATGGGTTGGCAGATGTACGTGCACCTACCCAGAGAATGTCGATTCCATATTTCAAGGCGAGCTCTACATGCTCAGGAGTAGCCACCTCAGTAGCTGTGAACATACCAGTCTCCTCCTTTACCTGCTTCATCCAAGGTAAAGCAACCTCGCCATTTCCCTCGAAACCTCCTGGTTTGGTACGTGGCTTCCAAACACCTGCGCGGAACATGTGGCAACCCTTAGCTGCCAACTGTTTTGCGGTAGTCATCACTTGCTCTTCTGTCTCTGCAGAGCATGGACCTGCAATGATACAAGGGCGTTCCTGGTCACTAGGAAAATTCAATGGTTCTAATTCTAATTCCATAGTCGTATATTTTTATGTTCTTATGATTCAAATACTTTTTTAATTCTTTCCAATGCCTCCTTCATTTTTTCATCCTTGGCACAGAGGCTGATACGGATATATCGCTTGCCATTACTTCCGAAGATAAATCCTGGTGTGATAAACACACGAGCCTCATGGAGAATCTTCTCAGTGAGATCTTCGACCTCTGTGTACTTCTCGGGTATCTTACCCCAGAGGAACATTCCCACCTGATTAGGATCAAATTTGCAATCGAGCACCTTCATGATTTCTTCTGCAATATCACGGCGACGGCGATAATTAGCAATATTATTCTCACGATGCCACTCATCAGTATTATTGAGCATAGCTTCAGCTGCAGCAAGTTGGATACCACGGAAGGATCCGTTATCGATATTGCTCTTCACTTTCAGAATCCAAGAAATAAATGTCTTATTGCTCGAAATCATCGCCACACGCCAGCCTGGCATGTTGTGGCTCTTGCTCAGGGAATTGAACTCGATGCAGCAGTCCTTGGCTCCCGGCACCTGCATGATGCTCATTGGGTGCTCGTTGAGGATGAGCGAATATGGGTTGTCGTTCACCACCACGATGTTGTGCTTCTGGGCGAATGCCACCAGCTTTTCGTAGGTTTCGCGCTTCGCCACACCGCCTGTCGGCATGTTAGGATAGTTGGTCCACATCAGCTTTACGTGGCTCAGGTCCATCTTCTCCAGGGCATCGAAATCAGGCTGCCATCCGTTGTCCTCTCTCAGGTCGTAATAGGTAATCTTGGTTCCAAGAATCTTGTTGATGGCTGTATAGGTTGGATAACCTGGATTAGGAATGAGTACCTCATCACCAGGATTGCAGAATGCAAGCGTTACGTGCAGAATACCCTCTTTGCTACCGATAAGCGGCTGGATTTCCGTAGCCCAGTCAAGGTCTACATCATACCAACGCTTATAAAATCCAGCCATAGCCTTACGCAATTCCGGTATGCCCACTGTAGGCTGATAACCATGTGCGTTAGGATTATTGGCTACCTCGCAGAGCTTATCGATAGTCTGCTTAGAAGGCGGCATGTCTGGACTTCCAATGGCAAGGCTGATAATGTCCATGCCCTCGGCATTTAACTTAGCCACTTCCTTCAGCTTGCGACTGAAGTAGTATTCCTGTATTTCCGTTACTCTATTGGCTGGTTGTATCATAATTCTTATTTTTAATTCTTAACTGTCAACTATTAACTATTCATTTCAATCTATTCCTTCTCCTCGTATTCACCAAGGACCTTGATTTCCTTTACCAGTGGTGTGATGGCATCAATACTTTGGCGATAACGTGTCAAATTATCATAGGTAAGATCCACATAGAAGAGATATTCCCATTCATGTCCGATGTTCGGCAACGACTGAATCTTCGTCAGATTGATGTCATAGAAACTAAGAATGGTGAGTACCTTGGAGAGCGATCCTTCAGTATGAGGTAAGCTGAAGACGATACTAGCCTTGTTTGCTTTCTCGACAGGACGAAGCAGGGCCGCCTTCTGCGGATTGCAGACCACGAGGAACCGGGTATAGTTGTGCGGATTATCGTGGATTTCCTCCTGTAATACCTTCATACCATACATGTGGGCAGCATAGGCAGAACAGATAGCAGCCCATCCATGCACCTTATGCTGAGCTATATAAGCTGCAGAACCGGCTGTATCTTCTGCTTCCACAGCCTTTAAGTCCGGATGATTGGCAAGAAACTTACCGCACTGCATCAAAGCCACAGGATGAGAATGAACTTCCTGGAGGGAACTCCAGTCATCATCAGGCAAGCAGCAGATGCTATGCTCTATATGAAGTTTATGTTCTCCCACAACAGTCGTGCCGCTCTCCCGCAACAACTCATAGTTGTGAAGCAAACTTCCCGCAATCGTATTCTCTATGGCACAGATACCAACCACGGTTGGATCGCGCTTGATATTCTCAAACACCCCTTCGAAAGTGGCGCAACATATCAGCTCTATCTGCTCACCCTCGAAATACTGATGGGCAGCGATGTCGTGGAAAGATCCCAACTCTCCTTGTATTGCTATTCTCTTCATTGCCTTGTTTCTTATCTCTAACCCAATGTTTACTTAAGAACATTTACGAAAAACGGTCCAACTCTGTATAGAGCGGGACCGTTTCGATGATTTCAAAGAATCTAATATCCTAAGTTGAAATTTACACGCAACTTCCCGCTTTACAATCGCTTGCAAAGTAAAAGTAATAGCTAAAAAAGTATGCGTTCAACTTCTTCATTGTCTTATTATTTTAATTGTTAATATTACGACTGCAAAAGTAACACTTTTATCTGATACCACCAAACAATTTGTCACTTTTTTCTGAATTTTGCTTATATTTTCTGTTCTAAAGCATTTTTTCAGCAGATTTTTATCAGAAAAAACTGATTGCTTGCAGATTTTTAGCAGAAGAAAATAGATTCCTGCTACTCATTTCTGACGGAAACTGAGTCTAATGACAGTGTTCTCTACCTTCTGCCTTAAACTCACCTGTCAACTCTTCTATCTTTTCAGGATTCAGTTGCAGATATCGCTGCATATCCTTCTGTGCTCCTTCCTTGTCACCCATCTGCATCAACAGCCGCCCACGCTTCAGAAGATTTTCACTCAGGGCAGTCTTGTTTTCTGCATTTCCGACTTCAGCCTCAGCTATCTTCTCCTGCTCCACAATCTGTTGAGTCAGGGTAGCAATCAAGAGCACAGGATTCATCTCATTTAAATCCATATTATCCTTCTATATAATTAATGTGAAAAACTACGAGATGGCACCAATGATTTCGGTAACAGAAGCACATCCGTGTGCATCAAGCCATTCATTAATGCCATCCTTTACCTTCTTCGTAACCGCAGGATCAACAAAATTGGCAGTACCAATCTCAATAGCCGTTGCTCCACACATCAGGAATTCGATAGCATCCTTGGCATTCTGTATACCACCCAAACCAACTACAGGAATCTTCACAGCATGCGCAACATCCCAAACCATACGCAAAGCCACAGGTTTCACGCAAGGACCGCTCAAGCCGCCTGTACGAATACTCAACAAAGGCTGACGCTTCTCAATATCAACAGCCATACCCATCAAAGTATTGATAAGTGAAACAGAGTCTGCGCCCTCTGCCTCTACAGCACGGGCAATATCAGCAATATTGGTTACGTTAGGAGAAAGCTTCACGATAAGCGTCTTATGATATGCCTTTCTAACAGCTTTCACAACGCTTGCGGCACCTTCACAAGTAACACCGAATGCCATACCGCCATCTTTCACGTTTGGACAAGAGATATTCAGCTCGATAGCAGGAATCTTCTCCAGTTCATTGATGCGCGCAGCACACTCTGCATAGCTTTCAGGCGAATGCCCACTCACATTCACAATCATATTGGTATCAATATCTTTTATCTGAGGATAGATATGTTCGCAGAAATAATCTACGCCCTTATTCTGAAGTCCCACGCAATTAAGCATTCCCTGAGGTGTTTCAGCCATACGTGGATAGTCATTTCCCTCACGAGGTTCCAGAGTTGTACCTTTAACGATAATACCACCGATTTCCTCTAATGGAACAAAATCAGCAAACTCCAAGCCGTAGCCGAAAGTACCCGATGCAGTCATCACAGGATTCTTCAATTTCAAATCCTTTATATTTACACTTAAATCAGCCATAATCTTTTAATAATCATTAAAAATGTTTTTACAAAACAAAGATTTTCCGATACCGTTTCCCACTCTAATGTAAAAAGTTTCTTCACTTTTCCCACCCACCGTTAGAGCAAGAGGCAACTTCATTCTTTATTTTCCTGCTTCACTAAATATCCCAAGTGAGTTTTTTGATATTGATGACAGGACCATCCTTACAAACACACTGATTTCCTTCAGTAGTTTTCTCTACACAACAGAGGCAAGCACCAACACCGCAAGCCATCTTATTCTCCAGAGAGACCTCACATTCTACATCTGCCTTCTTTGCAAAGCGAGCCACGCTTACCATCATCGGCTTAGGACCACAAGTAGAAATCATATCAAACTTCTCATTCTCTAAAACGGAGTGATTGGTCACAAAGCCTATTTCGCCCGCAGAACCATCTTCGGTAGTAATACAAACCTTACCTATCTTAGCAAATTCATTCAGTTCAAGCAAATCTTTTGCAGAACGTGCTCCCAACAGGAACACAACCTCAGCTCCAAAATCCTTGATAAGTTTACCAAAATATAGAAGTGGAGCTACACCTACGCCACCACCAACAAGCAGAAATTTCTGACTCTTTTCAGAAGGCATTGTAAAGCCATTACCAAGAGGCAACATACAGTTGAGAGAATCACCGGCCTTCAACTGTCCGAGCTGACGAGTGCCATCTCCAACCATTGCCACAAGCAACCAAAGCTGATTATTTTCACGATCCACATAATTAATGGAGATAGGACGACGAAGCATTGTGGTAGGCGAATGCTCTACCTTTACTTCTACAAATTGGCCAGGCAAAATTTCCGGCAAAGGCTTTTCATCGGTAAGCTTTATCAAAACGTGCTTATCGCTGAGCGCTTCAACAGAAACTACCTTTAGGTCGAGAACATATTTTTTCATCTTAATGCTAATTTTATATGCTTATTATATATAATATGTATATGCACGCTATTGCATTCTTTCAAACAAACCATGCACACGTGACTTCTAAATGCAAAGGTACACCAAAAATCTGACTTAACGAAAAGAAACTAAGTTTTTTTTCAGATTTTCTAACCACCCAGGACGCCTTGACGACTTCAATTATAACTTGGGCACAACCATGAGCAAGAAGTTTTTAAATCATCAAGCCGTACTTGAACCACATTCGAAAGTTCTGACTTTTACTTTTTAGGAACAAAGGTCTCCCAAGTCTGATCATCATAGAAAATACGAATCTCAGTAATCTTTCTCTGTTGTTTGTCCACATACTTTACCGCCGTTTGAGCAATATTTTTAGGTGTACGGTTTACACCTTGCATTTGAGGCTGCTCAAAAAGCGATAGGGAAGTAGGGGAGCCTGTACTACTAGCCGCACCAAAATCAAGAGTAGCTTCTACAGAAGAACCTACAGGTCTGGTGGAACTACCCGTCATGCTTCCTGCTTTCGCCGCTAAGCTTTCATTCATAGGATCTAAACCATTAGCCAGCCTTTCATTTCCATCCTCCTGAGCCTCCTGACTATTATACATAGGAGGAGTACCATAGAGTATCCAATACACATTTACCTGAGGAAAACTCTTATGAATCCCATCCACAATACTGAGTGACGGATTGGTTTTTCCATTGAAAATATTACTCAATGTTGCAGGTGTGCTACCTATCAACTGAGCAAAGCTTTGCTGAGTAAGATGCTGGTCATCCATCAGCTGTTTGATTCTATCTTTCATACTCTAAAATTTTATCGTTTACTTATGTCTAATTTCTATGTTTAATTTCCGAACAGGCGTTTTTTAACGCCATTTTCGTTTGATTTTACAAAGGTAAAACAAAAAATCGAAATATCCAAACATTTGCAATAGATTTTAGTTTTTTAAACTTTATCTTTATATTTAAGAATCTAAAATTCTATTCAACCTTACTTCGGTTTTTAGGTTTATATTTATAAATATCAACTTCAAAAACAAAACATTTAACAATTCATTTCTTTAATATTTTCGCCTAACTCACTGATTTATGAATCAATAACTAACACAAACCATTATTAATATAACGTTTTATACGTTATTTTCCTATTACCTAACATATTAAACTAGGTTTATAGAGTAATACAATCTCATAAACAACTGAGTTACAACAAGATACAAGATATACATTTATCACGAATATTTATACATTTATCAATATAAAACCGAAAATTCATATTTATATTTATAAACATGAATTCCTCTATAAAGAATTTAGTTTTCTAGTGTTTGTATTTATAAACCAAAATACGGGATTGTATTTTATAAATTCACATTAATAAACTCTCAAAACATAAACCTTAAAAAATACAAACGTCAATTATCAGGCAACTGAAAATGGTAAATTTTTCCATTTTCGTCGTATTCTAGCCCATAGGAGGGGATGAACGAAAATATGCGAGTAATGGAAGGGGTTATTTTACATAAATATCTGATAATCACATATATTATGTACTATTTGAGCTAAATCCCAAAAATAGCCATCTAGCTTAGGAAATCACCTTTTTTATCATTTTTGAGCCCAAAAACACGTTTTCAGAACCCTGAAAAATCTCATTTTTACTGCTCAAAACACCCCTTTCAGCAAGAATTTACAAAGCTAAACGCTAGTTGGAAGCTACTCAGCTTACCCTGGTTCAATAGAGAGAAAACGCAAGCGAGCTTCTGTCGAGAGAAAACTCCCAGCAGAAGCTCGCCTACTCTACCCCACAACTAGTGAAGAATAAAAAATATAAGTTCTTTCATTAATTCGCCTGCCGAAGTAAATGGATTATCGAGACCTTTACTCTTCGCATCTACCTCCTTAAACTTATCAATAATTCCCATCACCTTCATGCCAGAATAGTTTCTCATTCCTGTGATATAATCACGCACTGCCCAAGTTCCACGCAAATCCAAGAATTTTGCGAGTTCATTTTCATTCTGTTTATTAGGTGCATAATAAGCTATCATCAAGTTTTGGAAATAACTGAAGAGTATTGGGAGTAACGCATAGAGCGAACCACTCTTTGGATTTCCGTCAAAATATTTTATTATCAGATTTGCCTTATAAACATCTCGGTTTATAATAGCACTCCGAAGTTCGAACGCATTGAAATCCTTACTTACCCCTATTTCCTTCTCCACCAACTCAGGAGTGACACGTCGATCTTTCTCAGGAAGAGAAATGAGCAACTTATCAAGCTCCGAAGTAAGACGATGCAAATCAGCACCAATATGATCCGCTATCATCTGAGTAGCCTTGGGTTCTATTGTAGATTTCCTACTCTTGAGGTACGTTTCAATAAAACCAGGTAGCTGACGGTCATAAAGCTTCTTGCTTTCAAAGACCACTCCCACCTTTTCAGCTTGCGGAATAAACTTCTTCCGTCGGTCAATACTTCCGTTTTTATGACACAAAACAAGAATTGTTGTTTTTACAGGATTCAGGAGATACTTTTCCAGCGGTTCCAAATTCCGCAAATTCTGAGCTTCCTTCACTACCACCACCCTATATTCAGCCATCATCGGATAGCCTTTGCACATATCAACCACCTGCATTGCATTGACATCAGCGCCAAAAACTACGGTTTGATTGAAATCCTGCTCTTCCGGTTTAAGCACATTTTCACTGATAAAATCACAGATCTTATCTATATAAAAAGATTCATCACCCATCAAAACATAGACAGGCGCAAACTTCCGAGCTTTCAAATCTTTTATGATTTGCTCGTAACTTATTCCACTTTTCTTTTCTGCCATTGAATTATTTTTTGTACTTTTGCACAAGCAATCTTGCTGCAATCATGCAGGCATTCCATTCTCGCTTTTTGCCAGTTATTACAGCCTGCATTTCTGCATGCAAAGATACAAAAATTATTCGAACTACATATATAATAAGGTAGAGAAAATAAAAGTATATAATATATAATAAGGTATAGAAAAAATGATTCGCTTAAATTTACCACCTTTCGAAATGAAGATTTCTGGTACTAAGCAGCAACCAAAAATCCTCGATATTCTACGAAGAAAATATATCGCACTCACTCCAGAAGAATGGGTGCGACAGCACTTCATCCACTTTCTTATCGAGCATAAAGGATACCCTGCTGCCCTACTCGCCAATGAGATCCAGCTGCAATGTGGCGATAAAGTTTTGCGTGCTGACAGTGTTCTCTACTCCCGGGAACTTCAACCCAGAATGATTATAGAATACAAGGCTCCGCACATTCCCATCACTCAAAAAGTTTTCGACCAAGTCTCGACCTACAATCTCCTACTTCATGTTGACTTTCTGGTCGTCAGCAACGGTCTGGAGCACTATATTTGTAAGATGGATTATGACGGTAAAAAATATTTATTTCTTGAAGATATCCCTAACTATTCGGATTTATTGACACTTTAGCCACATATTATCTCCTTTCAAAATTTGCGAATTTACGGCCAATTAATCAGCCGTTCTAAAATTCGGAAATTTTGAGAGGGTTATTTTATGATAAAAAATCCCATTTCTTTTTGTAGTCTCCCTCTTTTATACTATCTTTGCAAAAAATATAGTTAATAATGTATGGGTACTCATCATTATTGAAGGTACCTAAATATATAGGTTATAAAGCAAAATGGCAAACGACAATATAAAAAAGATAGCTGTGGCAGGTACTGGCTATGTTGGTCTGAGTATAGCTACACTCCTGAGTCAGCACCACGAAGTCGTGGCAGTAGACGTGATTCAAGAAAAAGTGGATCTCATCAATAACCGCCACTCTCCAATTCAGGACGAGTACATAGAAAAGTACTTATCCGAGAAAGAGCTGAATCTCAAAGCAACAACCGATGGGGCTGCAGCTTACAAAGATGCAGACTTCGTTGTAATAGCTACCCCAACCAACTATGACCCTGTCAAAAACTACTTTGATACATCCCATGTAGAAGAAGTCATTCAGTTGGTAAAAGAGGTTAACCCAGAAGCCATCATGGTAATTAAAAGTACCATCCCCGTAGGATATACAGAAAACATTTGCAAAAAAATGGATTGCAACAACATCCTCTTTGCCCCAGAATTTCTACGGGAGAGCAAGGCACTTTACGACAACCTCTACCCTAGCCGCATAATCATTGGTCGTCCAAAAGACAATGAACGACTAGACAAGGCTGCCCATACCTTTGCTGCTCTTTTGCAAGAAGGTGCCATCAAGGAAAATATCGAAACCCTATATATGGGACTAACCGAGGCAGAAGCCGTAAAACTCTTCGCCAATACCTATCTGGCTCTCCGCGTAAGCTACTTCAACGAGTTGGATACCTATGCCGAGATGAAGGGACTTGATACCAAAGCCATCATAGACGGTGTAGGGTTGGATCCCCGCATCGGCACATTCTACAACAACCCTTCGTTCGGATATGGCGGCTACTGCCTTCCAAAAGATACCAAACAGTTGCTGGCAAACTACGCAGACGTACCAGAGAACCTGATCCAGGCCATTGTAGAGAGCAATCGCACCCGAAAGGATTTCATTGCAGACCGTGTGCTCAATAAGGCAGGCTATTATGACTATGCCAACCAGAACAATTATAACGAGGCAGAAGAGAAATCATGCGTCATCGGTGTATACCGACTCACCATGAAGAGTAACAGCGACAACTTCCGTCAAAGCAGCATACAGGGCGTGATGAAACGCATCAAGGCTAAAGGCGCACAAGTCATCATCTATGAGCCAACCTTGAAAGACGGAAGCACCTTCTTCGGCAGCCGGGTTGTGAATGATCTCGATGCATTCAAGCTGCAGAGTCAGGCTATCATCGCCAACAGATACGATAAATGTCTGGATGATGTAGAAGAGAAAGTTTATACTCGCGATATTTTCAGAAGAGACTAAGAGAGTGAAGAATGAAGAGTGAAGACTTCAAAGCTTATAAAGCGCAAGCCTATTTAAATGTTAGATATTAAATAATAAACATCAAAATAGATAAAAATGGCAAAATTAGTAATCAATTCCTATGAGGAATTTGCATCTCACCTCGGTGAGAAGTTAGGAGAATCAGACTGGTTGCAGATTGACCAGGAACGTATCAACAAGTTTGCAGATGCAACTCTCGATCCACAGTGGATCCATGTAGACGTAGAGCGTGCCAAGGTAGAGAGCCCTTACCACAGCACAATCGCTCATGGTTATCTTACCCTCTCAGTATTGCCTTATCTCTGGCAGCAGATTCTGGAGGTAAACAACCTTAAGATGCTCGTTAACTACGGTATGGACCAGATGCGTTTCGGCCAGCCAGTCATCACTGGTTCACGTGTTCGCCTTGTTGCTACCCTCCACGACATCCAGAACCTTCGTGGCATCTGTAAGACCAGCATCAAGTTCAGCATTGAGATTGAAGGTCAGCGCAAGCCTGCCCTCTCAGGAATCGCATCATTCCTCTATTATTTCAACAACTAAAGAGGAATATTCATAAAAGATACAGAAAATTGTCCTTCTGCTCAAGACGACACGAGAGAAGGACATTTTCTTTTCAATTAACAGAACGGTTTCTCTATTCAGAAAGAGAATTCCTTTCATAAATACCGATATTTTTATGGCAGCAGGAAAATGGATAGGCGGATTTCTCGGTTTCATCACCGCCGGCCCTCTTGGAGCCCTGGCTGGCTTTGCCCTAGGCTCTCTTTTCGACCACGGACTGGACGAGGTAAACAAGGAGGGATACAACAACCGGGAATATAGCAATGCCTATGAAGCCTACAGCGGGCAGCGCCGAAACTATGAAGGCGAGCGAAACTCATTCATGTTCTCGCTCCTCGTACTCTCCTCATACATCATCAATGCCGATGGCAAGATTATGCATTCAGAGATGGAGCTGGTACGCAACTTCCTCCGACAGAATTTTGGCGAAGCAGCCAAACAGCAGGGAGAAGAAATCCTCCTCAAACTCTTTGAACAGCAGAAACGTATTGGCATGCAACAGTATCGCAGCGTCATTCAAGACAGCTGTCATCAGATACGTTCCAATATGATGTACGAACAACGTCTTCAGTTGCTCAACTTCCTGGTTATGATAGCCCAAGCCGATGGTGTTGTGTCCCAAGCTGAGATACAGGCTCTCAAGGAAGTAGCCATCCACATGGGATTATCAGCAGAAGACGTTGATCAGATGCTCAATCTTGCGAGCGGCTCATCATCAGACAGTCTTGCTGACGCTTACCGTATTCTCGGCATCAGTCCGGAAGCCTCCAATGATGAAGTAAAAGCAGCCTATCGCAAGATGGCGCTCAAGCATCATCCCGACAAGGTGGCAGCATTGGGCGAAGACGTACGCCGTGCAGCAGAAAAGAAATTCCAGGAAATAAACGATGCCAAGGAACGCATCTTTAAAGCAAGAGGAATCTAACCCAAAAACGCCCTGAAAAAGTAAAAGCCAGAAAAATGCTGCTTTTACTCTTTCAGGGCGATTTTTATTTTACTATTTTTTATTCTCCGTCTTCAGCCTTCTTCTTACGGATAGCGCGCTTGCGCTTTGGCTTCTCTTCAGTAGCAGGAGAGGCTACCTTGATACCCGCCAATTCCGGGTCGATGAGAATACGTCCACAGTACTCACAAGGGATAATCTTCTTGTGCATCTTGATATCCAACTGGCGCTGAGGTGGAATCTTGTTGAAGCAACCACCACAAGCATCACGCTGTACGTATACGATACCGAGACCATTGCGAGCACCCTTACGGATACGCTTGAAGCTAGCGAGCAAACGTGGCTCAATCTTCTTTTCAAGCTCCAGAGCCTTCTCCTTCAAACGCTCCTCTTCCTCACGGGTTTCAGCCATGATGTCTTCCAGTTCAGAACGCTTCTCTACCAAGCCCTTCTCGCGGTCAGCCTTCTGCTCCTCAGCCTTGTGCAAGTCGAACTCACGCTCACGAATCTGCTGCAATCCCTCGCGAATCTTCTTATTGCAAAGCTCGATTTCCAACTCCTGGAACTCGATTTCCTTACTCAAAGTATCATACTCACGATTGTTGCTTACAGTCTCGAGCTGAGCATGATAGCGCTCTACGCTAGCCTGCGCATCAGCAATTTCCTGCTGCTTCTGAGATACTGCACGGTCAAACTGCTCCATCTCGCGCTGAATATTCTCAATACGAGTTGTCAAACCAGCAATCTCGTCTTCCAAATCCTCAACTTCGAGAGGCAACTCACCTCTTAACTCACGATTCTGATCAATGCCAGATAAGGTAACCTGAAGCTGATAGAGAGTCTTCAACTTCTCTTCCACTGTCAAATCTGTAGGATCTTTCTTTGCCATAATTCTGTATATCTAATTTTTAAACCTTATTTTATAAATATATAATTGGATTCGTATTAATTTCCGAGATATAGCATTTTGCTTCCGGGAACTGTTCCTGGATAATGCTACGGAAGATTTCGCTGGTGAACTGCTCGCTCTGATAATGTCCGATGACACAAATCTGTATTTCCTGTTCATGACCGAAATACTCATGATAGCTCATCTCGCCCGTGATAAAGGCATCAGCTCCAGCCTGGATAGCCTCTTCCAGCAGGAAGGAGCCCGAACCGCCACAAAGCGCCACCTTGCGGATTGGTCGGCGCAGAAGCTGATTACACTGCACGCACTCTACACCGAATCTTTCACGAAGCAGCAGCACCAGGTCATCAGCAGCAATTCCTTCAGCAAAGTGATTCTTCACCTCTTCAGAAAGTTTGCCAGCCTCAGCAGCTTGCCGAATATCCTCATCCGAGATTTCTCCGATAACTCCATTTCCGCCTTTCACTCCGTCCACTTCCTTTTCACCACCGAAGAACCTGACATTTTCCAGTCCCAGTTTCTCAGCAATCTTGAAGTTCACGCCCCCCGTCGCAGCATCCATATTGGTATGCATCGACACGATAGAAATATCGTTTTTAATCGCCTTGCGCACAGTACGTTGAACGTAGTTTTCATCTGATATTCTCGCCAACTTGCGAAATATCAGCGGATGATGGCTAACGATGAGATTACATCCCTTTTGAACAGCCTCCTCCACCACCTCTTCAGTGACGTCAAGACACAACAATGCCCCTGACATTTCTACCGCCTCTGTCAATCCAACTTGCAAGCCGGCATTATCATATCCTTCCTGCAAGGGCAGAGGCGCGTAATGTTCAAGGGCATCAACTACCTGTTTTATTTTCACGCTCCTATTATTATGTTTTAAAAGACTCATCCTGCCCGCTCATCATTCCTGCGGACATAGATTTCGCCTGTTTTTATCTTTTTAGATTGCAAAGTTAAGCATTTTTCCTTGATTTTATCCTTATTCCGCTCTCCCTTTAATCTTTTTTAATAAAAACTTTTGCTTTTGCATAAAATATTCCACAAAAATACTCGGAAGTTGTAGATTTTTTATTAATTTTGCAAACATATTAGAAATAACAAAAAAAACAGATAAAAAGCCGAGCCCAAAAAGCCGAGCTTGGAATTTGACTAAAAAATACAGCTTATGTATCAATCCACATTGCCTTGCGATTTCGCACTCCCAGCAGAATGGGAGCCACAAAGTGCCATCATGCTGACATGGCCACATGCGGGCACCGATTGGAAGCCCTACCTGCCAGAGATAAGCCAGACTTATCTGGAATTGGCAGACATCATTACCCGCTATGAGCATCTGCTTGTAGCTACACCCGACGTGACTGGTATCCAGCTCCTGCTGGAAAACCATCTGAATCAGGAGCAAATGAACCGTATACATCTCTACGAGGTAGAGAGTAATGATACCTGGGCACGTGACCACGGCCCTATCACGATGGTTTTGCGGAAAAAGCAAAACACATGGATGGTGCCAATCCGTATGCTCGACTTCAAATTCAACGGTTGGGGCGAGAAGTTCAGATGGGAAAAAGACAATGCCATCAATCTGAAGCTATACTATATGGCAGCCTTCAATGCCGACATGGAAAACCATCAGGGGTTTGTACTGGAAGGTGGCAGCATAGAAAGTGACGGTAAAGGCACTCTCTTTACCACCTCACAGTGTCTGCTGGCTCCTCATCGCAACCAGCCGCTCGACCATGACAGCATCGATCATCTGCTCAAGACTTTCTTCCATCTCAAGAGAGTGGTATGGCTGGATCATGGCAATCTCATCGGTGATGATACAGATGGTCACATTGATACCATCGTCAGAGTGGCTCCTCACGACACCTTATTATATGTAGGGTGTGATGACCCTGAAGATGAGCAATATGAAGACTTCCAGGCACTTGAAAAGCAGCTTCAGTCGCTTTTTACCTGGGAAGGATACCCGTATCGACTGCTCAAGCTCCCGATGCCAGACCCAATCTTTGATGAGGGTGACCGCCTGACTACAGACAAAGACAGCAAGGGCGACCGCCTGCCTGCCACTTATGCCAACTTCCTGATTCTGAACAAGGCTGTGATATATCCAACCTATAATCAGCCAGCGAAGGACGAGGAGGCACGCAAGCAGATCCAACTTGCCTTCCCAGACAGAGACATCATCGGTGTAGATTCCCGAACCATCATTCGCCAGCATGGCAGCATCCACTGCCTCACCATGCAATTGCCAGAAGGAGCCCTGAAAGGAGATAGAAATGATTATCCGGAGGCTGCCCAGTGGCAAACATAAAGGGTTGGGCATAAAGTTAGATGTTCGAAATCTAAAGTCCAAAGTAAAGAAGTTCAAAGTAAATAAAGCAAAAAAAGTAAATGAAACTCGGTATTTTACAACAACATAATACGGCAGATATAGCCAACAACAAAACCCGCCTCGCTGAGGGCATTATCGACCTTGCCCACCGCGGTGCGGAGCTCATCGTTCTTCAAGAGCTTCACAATTCCCTCTACTTTTGTCAGGTAGAAGATGTTGAGCTCTTCAATCTCGCAGAGCCAATCCCTGGTCCGTCAACAGAATTCTATGGCAAACTGGCGAAAGATCTCGGTGTGGTTATCGTAACCTCACTCTTTGAACGCAGAGCCCCAGGACTTTATCACAACACAGCTGTCGTCATAGAAAAAGATGGCAGTATCGCAGGCAAATATCGCAAGATGCATATCCCAGACGATCCTGCCTATTACGAAAAGTTCTACTTCACCCCTGGCGACCTCGGTTTCCGTCCTATCCAGACTTCAGTAGGCAAACTGGGTGTTTTGGTTTGCTGGGACCAGTGGTATCCGGAAGCAGCCCGACTCATGGCATTGCAGGGAGCAGAAATGCTCATCTATCCTACAGCCATTGGTTATGCAACCTATGATACACCGGAAGAGCAGCAGCGACAGCGCGAAGCCTGGACCACCGTGATGCGTGGTCATGCGGTAGCCAATGGTCTGCCTGTTGTCGCCGTAAACCGAGTAGGCTTTGAACCTGATCCTAGCGAACAGACTGGAGGCATCCAGTTCTGGGGCAGCAGCTTTGTTGCAGGTTCTCAGGGCGAACTCCATTACCGTGCAAGCGATCAGGAAGAAGAAAGCCTGGTTGTTGACATCGACCTCAAGCACAGTGAGGATGTACGCCGTTGGTGGCCATTCCTCCGCGACCGCCGTATAGAAAACTATGGAGACATCACCAAGAGATTCATAGATTAAAGAGATTATAGATAAATTAAGGTATAGATTTTCAGGATAATGCAGAATTTAGAAGTGATGGTGGTATTGTTCATCATCGTAATTTTAGGCTATGTCGCCTGCAAGTTAGGCTATATGGGCGACAAATTTGACAAGAAACTATCCAGCATCGTAGTGGACATAACCTGTCCACTGCTGGTGCTGTCATCGGTAATGGGGGATGAGTTGCCCGACCGCACGCTCATCCTCCCACTTTTAGGAGTCGGTTTCCTTACCTATATATTATTATTGGTATTTGGCTTCTGGGTTCCACGCCTCATCACCAAGAACCATGACGACCAGGGCATGATAGGCTTCGCCTTGATGTTTGCCAACGTGGGCTTTATCGGATACCCTATCGTATCGAGCATCTTCGGTCCGAAGGCCATCTTTTATGCAGCCTTGCTCAATATGCCCAACACCTTCTTTATCTTTACGGCAGGTGTGATGCTCATCAAGGGTGAATACAGCATCAAGCAGTTCAATCCTAAGGTATTGGTGAGTCCAGCCTTGCTGGCAGCTTTCCTTGCCGCCCTTCTGGTAGCTTTCGGCATCCATACCCCCGACATCATTGCCCGCCCTGTGACGATGGTAGGAAACGTTACGGTTCCAGCAGCCCTTATGATTATCGGTTCTTCCATGGCAAAGCTTCCAGTCAGAGAGATTATCGGAAGTCCGAAGGTATACATTTCTTCTGTTCTCCGCCTAGCAGTGGTTCCACTGAGCATCTACTTCCTGTTCAAGGCGTGTGGCGTCAACGATTTGGTAAACAATATCAATACGGTAGTCATAGCGATGCCTGTAGCCAGCTTCGGCACCATGTTCTGCCTGAAATACGGTCGCAATCCATCGCTCATCACTGAGATGACTTTCATCACCACCCTGGGCAGCATCATCACCATTCCTCTGATTACACTGCTGTTTTCTTGATTTTTTCATGATAAGAACCATAAAGTTAGGGAAAAATTTCACTATTTCCTATTTTTGCTCTATCTTTGCAAGTCGAAAAAACTTAAATGGTTATTATATATGATATTAAACAGTCTTCTTAAAAATACCCGTCTGATGTGTCTGGCTGGTTTTCTCGGCATTACATTGCCCCAGATGACCGCGGCCCCGATAGAACATATTGGCGACAGATACATCATGCATGTTTCAGAAATGGAACTTACCGGTGAAGAATCTCTCCTCGATGTTCTGATGATGTGTCCTGAGGTAATCAGCCTCGATGGCAACAACATCATCGGCGGTGATCCCTTTGCCAACCAATATGGAAAGTTCGTCATCCGTATCGACAATCAGGAATACGGACTCGACTATGCCACCCTGCTCCACCATTTCAAGGCTCGTGAGATTGAAAGCATCAAAGTTTGCCAGAATGCAGAAGTGATGAAGGGCTGCAGCAGTCTGAAGAAAGTAATCGACATCACTCTCCGCAAGGGCGAAAACGGTGTGAGCGGAAGAGCGGGACTCTTTGGTGATACCTACGGCGGTGGCAAGGGAATCGTCAGCGTTCTGAGCCAGCAGGATGACCTGCGCATCCTCAGCCACGTAGAAGGCAACTTCCAACGCACCTCCAATAGCGATAAGGATGCTTATCAGAATCAGAGTTCCAATACCATCAACCATTACTCGCATGAGGGAGCCAAGCTCAATGTTCTCTGGACTCCAACCAGCAAAGACATACTCGAAGTGGATGCGATGCAGACCTATACCCGCAATCATTTCACCCATTCACCAGCCGAATATGTACGTGCCTATCATCTGCAGGCAGACTATACGCGGACACTAGGCGAGAATGGTTCCAGCATCCTCTTCACCTTGGGTGCAGAACATATCAGCGACAATGGCAGAACCCAGGAAGAAAGCCAAACCTTCCCTTATCAGAACCACTCCACCTATCCGTTTGCGGTGGTAGAATATGCCACTCCGGTCTTCACCAAAGACCTTTGGATTACGGCAGGTTTTGAGGGCGGTTTGTCCATCGAGAAGAATTGCATTGCTGATTACATCAACCATTCCAACTACGAGGATTTCTATGTCCAGCTGGATTACAATATCGGCAAGTGGGGATTCATGGCTGGTGAGCGATACCGCATCATCAATTTCCGCCCTAAACAGATCAGTTCTGTCAGCAACTGGAAGCATACCACCCACAACCACATCTACTCATTCAGTACATACTATACCTTCACTCCGGGTCATACCCTGCAAGGCACCTTCTGCCGCCGCATCTTCAATCCGGAATTTGGCGACTTTGTGACTGCGGGAGATATGGAGGGCGCATGGAAGCCAACCTATACCACCGATATCAGGAATAGTCTTGCCAATGTTATGGAATTGAAGTATACCTACAGCAAGCCGAATCTCGTGGTCAGCACCTCGGTGAAGAACATTCACCAGCATCTGATAGACAACAACCACGACAACACATTAGGCATCGGAACCACCGCCTTCTGGCATACCGGCATCCTTCGCCTTACCGCTGGCTTCAACTACTTCTGGGAGCGGGCAGAAACACCAGTGGAAGAGGCATCATTAAGAGATACAAGCTATCACAATTTTGCCGTCTTCAAGTTGGCTCCTCAGCTTACTCTGCCAGACGGCTGGCGCCTTACTTCCAATCTCATCTGGTGTACTTACCGTCATACCGCCACTCCTGCCTATACCCCTGCCAATCTCTATGCGGAAGTAGGAGTCTACAAGAATATCGGCAAGCACCTTACCCTGGAAGGCAGATTCCATGATATTGCCAGTCAGCACTTTGGCAACCGTGCCGCTACAATCGGCTGCACCTATTACTTTTAAAAGTGAGTAGTGATAAAAAAAGTCCCCTGATGCTTTGCGGCACCAGGGGACTTTTCTATTGTTTAATTGATTTATCGTCAGCAAATGATTATTTTCTAATCATCTTCTTTCCATTCTGGATATAAATGCCCTTAGATGGAACATTTGGTATTCTGCGACCGTTGAGGTCATACAATGCAGACTTCCTTGTCTTATTATCTACTGTTACCGAACGGATGCCGGTAGTGGTTTTAACAACAAGATTATAAACAGGTTTTATACCAACAGATATACCATAGAATTTAGCACCATCACTGAATTGATAAGCAAGAACCTCTCCACCATCCAGTTCAAGACTGCTCTCTGTAACACTCTCATCCATCTTTACGTCGAAATAATAAGGACAGCCCTGCAATGGCTTGCCATTGTAGAATCTGCTAACCCAATTATAAGTTGAAGGTGCCTCAATAAACTCAGCCCCTTTGCCTAATTCCGCCTTCACTTCGAATGTACGAGGCTGGAATCCCGTAGCAGGCAAAATCACTTTTTCAAAATCAGAACCTAAGATTTCTAGATATTCGTCAGTACCTTCTTCCTTAGATACAATAGCCAGGTAGTCACCCTCTTGGGCATCCACAGTACATGCACCACCTAACAAGTATTGATCGATATAATATCCATGCTCTAATTCTTTTATTTCGGTTTCAGCAAAGACTTCACGGGTTTCTCCCTTGGCATTTTTCAAAGCTATTGCTATTTTTCCGGTATACGAATTCTCCCCCTGACACTGAACCGGTAAAAGATAGAGAGTCAGATCTTTACCAGCCTTTACATCAGTAACGTTCATATTCATCGTTTCCAGATAACCATCAACCTTGATAAATCTCAGATTAGAAAGGACTTCCTTACCGTCAGAAGGCTGAAGCGCAAATACAGCAGCTTGAGATGAATTGTACTGGTCTCCCTGTGGCGTTCCGTCAACTTCAGGATTGAGGGCACCGACGCGATAGAATCCATCACAATATCCACCCCAACCCCAATTTACTCTGAAACTTTCATCCTTATAGCCATCAATCACAAAGGAGTGACCTCCTACATTGGCATCAGAGGCTGCATACAGAACCGGACGGTTGGCATCAATCTCAGCACGCAATCTGCCGTTCCAGGCTTCAGCACCCAAATCCTCTATTTTCAGATGTCTGGCATACTTACTGTAACCGAAATACTTTTTCAGAGCAGTTACCAGGTCTTCCAAAGCAGATGCACTTCCTCCATTGGCATATTGCATATTCACAGCAATACCCAGGTCAGACATCAGTCTGGCAACACCATCAAATGCCGCATCATTATCACCAGTATACCTGCCAGGCATATTAGCCCAGTCATAATCATGCTCGAAACTTGCGGTAAGGTTCTGACCATTCCAGGTATAGGAATGAGACCCAACGCCCTTTGCAGGATAGCCATGATGTTTCATCACAATAGCACCCGCTGTAGCCACACATCCCGTTACATAATTATTCGGAGTATACTTGTTGAATGGAGCCCCTTGGTTCCATTTCGCCGTATTCAGCAGTTTTTCTCCAGTAAATTCGGCTCTTGTTGAAGTAGTATTTGCCTTATAGTTTTTACCCAATGCAGCAATCTGCTGCTCATAGCTCTTCAGCAAATCCTTCAAACCCTCAGGCAAGTTGTTAGCATCAAACGCCCCCGTTGAGGTATAACCCAAAACAGGTGCCACCGCATCATCGCCGGCAATGATGACAAATCCACCGGCATCATTATTAAAAACATAGTAGGAATCATTTCCCAGAGTAGAGAGAGATGCTGTAGAGACCACTCTGCTCTTAGCCTTTGCCTTCATAGGCATCTGCTTTCCCCAGAAACTGTAGGCTTGCTGTTGAGCCTGCCATTGGCTGATTCGCTTAGCTTGAATAGTTGCCTGTCCACACACGAGTAACAAAACAAGCATGAGTTGAAATTGTATCAGTCGCTTCATACGCTTAAATATTAAAAGGTTATTACTTTTCTTCTATTTGCTCTTAGAATTACTTTCGATTGCAAATATATAAAAAAAAGTAATACAAAGCAAGAAATAATGCAAGTTTTTTAACGCAAAAGAAACTTTTTCCGTAAAGAGCCACTGTCTACTATACTGCAACAATCGGCTGCACCTATTACTTTTAACAATCTTTTTCTAAATCAGAAGCAAGATTTCCGTTCACTTCTCATTTTATCATCAGAAAAGATAAATAAAACAAGAAAGGAACAATAAGTATGAGAAAAATTAATTTCAAGAAAATCGGATTGGCTGTAGCCATGTTGCTGTCAGCCTTCACCTTCCAGTCATGCAATGACGATGACGATACCGATTGGAGCCAGGTATTACCAAATGCCCTGGTCACAGTCAAGCAGAATGGCGACGCCTGCTACCTGCAGCTCGATGACAACACCACCCTGCTCGCCCAGAACCTCAAGTCTACCGTTTTCGGCGGCAAGGAGGTACGTGCACTCGTCAACTACTCTTCAACCAATGAGAAGAGCGACCAGTACAATCAGGTAGTGCATGTCAACTGGATAGACAGCATCCTGACCAAGAAACCGGTACCATCACTCGCTTCTGATGCAGAAAACAGCGAGAAATACGGCAACAACATCGTAGATATCGTCCGCGATTGGGTAACCGTAGCCGAGGATGGCTATCTCACCCTCCGCTTCCGTGCTCTTTGGGGTGGCATGAGTACACATTACATCAATCTCCTTACCGGTGTAAACCCAGAGAATCCATACGAGGTAGAGCTTCGTCACAACGTAAATGGTGACCCACAGAATTACTGGCGTGATGCCCTGGTAGCCTTCAATCTCAACGATGCCCTGCCAGATACCAACGGCAAGACGGTGAAGCTCACCATCCGCTGGCGCTCAAGCCAAGGCTTCAAGAAGGTAGATTTCGACTACTGTTCCCGCAAACCTATCACCAGCGCCAAGATGCTGGAAGGCTATAGAGAAGCAGGCGAAATCAACAGAGAAATCAGATAAAAAAGAAAAATCCCCTGATGATTCCAATTCCGGACTTCATCAGGGGATTTTTTTTAACACGGACAAATTGAATTTGTCCGGACAACCACTTGGATATGTTTCATTATTAATCACGATGCCTTGGATCCGGTTCCGCTACCATTGCCGGCTTTTCTTCCGGCAATTCATACCTCCTGATATGATGATCTTCCAGGAAGGTATGGTTTAGCGTAAAGGCCAGGGATTCCAGGGTCTTCTCCCTGACAGCCGGCTTCAGTTCGCATTCCCATATCACGATGGTATGCCATCCCATTTCAGCCAGCCGATGCAGCACTTCATGGTCCCTCTCCCGGTTCCTCCTGATCTTCTCCATCCAGAACTCTGTGTTCGATTTCGGCACCACATAATATTTGCACCCTTCATGTCCATGCCAGAAGCACCCATTCACTAGAATGCAGGTACGATACTTCCTGAGCACGATATCCGGCTTTCCCGGCAACCGTGGATGATTGATCCGATACCTGAATCCCCTAGCCCACAGGAACTTCCTGACAAGAATCTCCGGTTTGGTATCCTTGCCCTTGATTGCCGCCATATTATTGTGGCGCTGTTCTATGGTCATTCTATCTGGCATACGCTTTATTTACAAAGACTTCTTACTTCTGTTTTTTCAAGCTATATGCTCCTCTATATGAAAAAATTCCGCAGTTTGCGGAACTTTTCTCAGATTCATTGTAAAACCCAAAATCGTCAGCAGGCTGTTGAAGATTTCAAATTATTGGTTCCTAACTCTTGAACCACTTGCGAAAGCTTTGTTAATTATATTGTTCCAAATTCTTGATCTCTTCGATAGATAAGCCGGTGGATTTTGCAATGACGTCTATTGGAGTATTGTATGTCAATAGGTTCAAAGCAATCTCTTTATTTCTCTTTTTTTCTCCTTTTTCTATACCTTTTTCTATACCTTTCTCTATACCTTTCTCTATACCTTTTTTCATTCCTTTCTCCTCAGCATGCTTATATACCGCATAATTGTCCCACATGACCATCATGCTGTTATCGTATTTCTCCTGTTCCTCTTTGGTCAGAGTCTTGGAGTCGGCTATTTCTGCCAGTCTCTTGAATATCTTATGCTGAGCCTCAAAAGGCATTTGTTCCAAAGTCTCCATATGCTTCAAATTATAAATCCAACAATCTAAGAACGTAGTACACTCTTCCTCTTTCTTCTTGAAAAGAGGCATTACCAAATAGATTAAGCGGATCTTGTTAGAGTAAACCTCTCCGCTATCCTTGTCTGCCAGCACAACGTCTGTTCTGAACTTCTTGGGTGTATTTTCATCTACATCAAAGTTCATGAAACAGATAACATAAACGGGTGTGAGATGATAATCCCATTGTCCTCTTATGCCTTGGTCTACTATCGTCTTCGATGCATAGTAGAGAGACCGGTCGATGAAATAGGTCTGGCTCCTGTTTTGCATTTCAACGATAATGTGCTCACCTGTGTCAGTTTCGCAAAAGACGTCGTAGATGATACCTCTCTGGTCTTTTGTTTCTGGCAACATCTCCTTGTCCTTAAACTTCACATCCGTGATATGCTGCTCTCCCAGGAGCAACTGGTTCAAGAACTCAATCAGCAAGTCTTTGCTGTACTCCTGGCCGAAGATTCGTTTGAACGACCAGTCTGAGAATGGATTGATGTATCTTGCCATATCTTTGCGATTTTATGTTCTCGCTGCAAAGATACACTTTTCTTTCGTAACTTCCAAGAAATTAACTAAAAAAGTTCTCTAATTCTAATTCTTGACTAAAAAAGATACTAGCAGCTGGATAATGTCTGCGGCATAAATGCCCATTAATTATGAATTTGAGCCAGAAGATGTAAACAAGGAGAACTTATCCATAGCAGAAATGAGCAGTAAGAAACTCGACTGGTTTCGCAAGGTCTGCGCAGCAGTACTTTAGATACCTTGCCCCACACACCCTGAAGGACCAGAAGCTCCTAACCCAGGGCATGTGGTGCCTAAGAGGGTATTCAGTATTCAGTATTCAGTTTTTTTCGCGATAGTTAGCCTTCCTATGGCTGTCTCTTATACACATCTCCGAGCCCACGAGACGCGTAGTAATCTCG